>BNJT01000001.1_pt1 | contig 201060 bp, 234 predicted proteins | sample 8540491 | NCBI WGS metagenome assembly BNJT01 (sample SAMD00202455, study PRJDB9452) | human saliva metagenome | host: Homo sapiens | reverse complement strand
ATTACTAATTAGATAAGGAGGATTAAGCGTGCCAAGAAAAATTAGTCTTGAAAAAACAAGAAATATCAGTATCATGGCACACATTGATGCTGGTAAAACAACCACAAGTGAACGTATTCTCTATTATACAGGAAATCTCACAAAAGTGGGGAAGTTCACGATGGTGGCAACAATGGACTGGATGGAACAAGAGCAAGAACGTGGTATCACAATCACTTCTGCAGCAACAACAACTGAATGGGATGGTCATAAAATTAATATCGATTGACACCCCAGGACACGTTGACTTTACAGTGAAGTAGAACGTTCTCTTCGTGTTTTAGACAGCTCTGTTGCGGTATTCTGATGCAGTAGCAGGGGGTACAACCTCAATCTGAAACTGTATGGCGTCAAGCTGTACGTTACAACGTACCAAAAATTGCTTTCGTTAACAAAATGGATAGAACGGGTGCTAATTTCTTTAATGTAGTTGAACAAATTAACACTCGTCTTGGTTCTAAAGCTGTTGCGATGCAAGTACCAATTGGTGCAGAAGATCAGTTTAACGGGGTTATCGACCTTGTAACACTTAAAAGCTTACCGTTTCTTAGATAGCGCAGACTTAGTTAACTATGAAGAAATGGAAATTCCTAGCGAATATCAAGATGAAGTAGAAGAACGTCGTTTGCTTTTAGTTTGAAGCTGTTGCTGCAAACAGATGAAAGCGTGATGGAAAAAATATCTTGAAGGCGAAGAATTAACTGTTGCGGAAATGCAAAAAGCGAGTTCGTAAAAGCACGATTGCAAACGAAATTAGTACCAGTATTTTGCAGGGTTCTGCATTTTAAAAATAAAGGGGTTCAATTCTTACTTGATGCTGTCGTTGCCTATGCACCAGCACCAACAGATATCCCTGCTATTTTCAGGTACATTTACCAAACGGTGAAGAGGCAGAAGAGACATTCTTCAGATGAAGAACCATTCTCTGCACTTGCGTTTAAAGTAATGACCGATCCATACGTGGTAAATTGACTTTCTTTCCGTGTGTATTCAGGAACGCTTCAAAGTGGTTCTTATGTTTACAGCTCAGTTAAAAGGCAAACGTGAACGTATTGGTCGTATTCTTCAAATGCACTCAAACAACCAGTACGGAAATCGATAGAAGTTTTTGCGGGCGACATTGCAGCTGCAGTCGGCTTAAAAAGATACAACTACTGGGGATACACTTTGCGATGAAAATAAAGGGAAATTATTCTAGAATCAATGGAATTCCCAGAGCAGTTATTTCAGTAGCTATTGAACCGGCAAGTAAAGGTGACCAAGATAAAATGGGTATTGCCTTATCTAAACTTGCTGAAGAAGATCCAACATTTAGAGCGTATACAAATGAAGAAACAGGTCAAACTATCATTTCTGGTATGGAGTGAATTACACTTAGATATCATTGTTGACAGAATGCAAACGTGAGATTCAAGGTAGAAGCTAACGTTGGTAAACCAATGGTATCTTATAAAGAAACCATTAGAAAAAGCTGTTGATGGTGAGAGGTAAATTCGTTCGTCAATCAGGTGGTCGTGAGTCAATATGGTCACGCAGTTATCACCCTTGACCCCTTGAACCAGGTGAGTGGCTTTGTATTTGAAAGTAAAATCGTTGGTGGTGCAGTTCAAAAGAATATATTAAAACCAATTGAAGAAGGTATCAAAGAAGCTATGGGTAACGGTATTTTGGCGGGTTATGAGAATGGTGGATATTAAAGCAACCTTGACAGATGGTTCTTACCACGATGTCGACTCTTCTGAAATAGCGTTTAAGGTAGCGGGTTCTATGGCGTTTAAAAACTGTGCTGAAAAAGCAAAACCGGTTATCCTAGAACCAATTATGAAAATTGAAATTACCGTTCTGAAGAATATATGGGCGATGTTATGGGTGACCTTAATAGCCGCCGTGGTCGTATTGAAGGTATGGAAGCTAGTGGTAATTCTCAAATCATTCGTGGTTTTGTTCCACTATCTGAAACGTTTGGTTATGCAACCGATCTTCGTTCAAGAACACAAGGTCGTGGTACCTACTCAATGGAAAGTGACCATTTTTGAAGAAGTACCAAAATCAATTGAGTGAAGAAATCGTTGCAAAACGTAGAGGCTAAGATAAGTTAATTTAGGAGGCAAAAAGAAATGGCAAAAGAAAAATTTGAACGTACAAAACCCCATGTCAATATAGGAACAATTGGACACGTTGACCATGGTAAAACAACAACAACCGCAGCAATTACAGCGGTACTTGCACAAGAAGGTAAAAACAAACGCAACAAAGTTTGATGAAATCGATAAAGCACCAGAAGAAAGAGAACGTGGTATTACAATTAATACAGCACACGTAGAATATGAGAACAGACGCACGTCACTATGCACGCGTAGACTGCCCAGGACACGCAGACTATGTTAAAAACATGATTACAGGTGCGGCACAAATGGACGGAGCAATCCTAGTTGTATCAGCAGCGGACGGTCCAATACCACAAACACGTGAACACATTCTACTCATCAAAGACAAGTAGGCGTACCGCTACATCGTAGTATTTATGAACAAATGCGACCTAGTAGACGACGAAGAACTACTTGAATTAGTAGAATTAGAAATTGAAGAGATTATTAAGCAGATATATGAATTCCCAGGCGATGACATTTCCAGTAATCAAAGGGTAGTTCATACCAAGCATTACAAGATCCAACAGGAGAATGGGCAAGACGGCGTAAAAAAGAATTAATGGACGCAGTGGACAGCTACGTTTCCAACACCAGATCGTGATGTAGACAAAGCATTCTTAATGCCAGTAGAAGACGTATTCTCAATTACAGGCCGTGGTACAGTAGCAACAGGTCGTGTAGAAAGAGGCCAATTAAAAGTTGGTGACGAATTAGAAATCGTTGGTATTAAAGAAGAAACCAAGAAAACAGTATGCACAGGTGTAGAAATGTTCCGTAAACAATTAGACTATGCAGAAGCAGGGGATAATATCGGTGCATTATTACGTGGTGTGAACAAAAAACGAAAATTGAGACGTGGTCAAGTATTATCAAAACCAGGAAGCATTACACCACGCAAAAATTTGACTGTGAAGTGCTACATCCTAACAAAAGAAGAAGGTGGTGAGACATAAACCATTCTTCGATGGCTACAGACTTTCTAATTTCTATGTAAGAACAACAGACGTAACAGGCGTTATTAAATTACCAGCAGGTACAGAAATGGTTATGCCTGGGGATAACGTAACAATGTCAGTAGAATTAATTCAACCAGTAGCGATGGAAGAAGGTTTACGCTTCTCTATTCGTGAAGAGGTGGCCACACAGTAGAGGTGCTGGTGTTATTTCTAAAAATCATTGAATAGTAAAAAACTAGAGGGCTGCAGGCTCTTTTTAGGGAGCCTGCTCCTTTCTGTATGTGCTATTTAAGTCAGCTTTACTTGACGATTAAACCTAAGTGTGATAGTCTTATGAGGTACGAGATTTATACAGTAGAATGACTCAGTGTGGGGAGGTGTCGTCATAAATGCGTGTAGGCATTACCTTAGAATGTACAAGAGTGCAAAAAGAAGAAATTATAGCACTAGAAAAATAAGAAAAATAATAAAGAACGTATTGAAATTAAAAATATTGTTCTCACTGCAAAACCCATACCCTGCACAAAGAAACGAAGTAAGGATGAGATGAATGAGCAATAAACAAGAAACTGCAAAACCTAGCTTTTCTCTCGTGTGAGAAAAACTTAAGGAGTTTTCATTGCAGAATTAAAAAGTTCATTGGCCTACCTTTCAATGAAAATTTAACCTATACAGGTGTTGTGTTAGCAACTGTTGCAGTTATGGCTGTCGTGTTGGGTGGCGAATGGTTTAGTATAACAGCACTCTTCCGACTTTTGTATGGGAGGAATGACAAATGTCAGACGTCCAAAGCCAAAAAGAATGGTATGCTATTCATACGTATTCAGGGGTATAGAGAAAAAGTAGAGACTAATCTTAAAAGCGTATTGAAACAATGAATATGGAAGAGTATATCTTTCAATGTATCGTTCCTGTTGAAAAAGTTATTGAAGAAAGAACGGAAAAATTAAAACAACTGAAGAAAAATCCAGGCTATGTCTTAGTTGAAATAGATTTTAACAGATGAATCTTGGTATGTTGTAAGAAATACTACTGGTGTTACAGGCTTTGTTGGTTCTGGAAATAAACCTGTGCCACTTCAGAGACTATGAAGTAGAGTCTCTTCTTCGCCAAATGGGTGAAGATAGTGCCAAGTCATACTTTCGATATAGGTGGCGATAGCGTCAATATTTTTAGAAGGTTCTTTTTGCCGATATGGTGGGCAAAATTTCTGAAATAGATACAGAAAAAGAACGTGTTTCTGTGTTAGTTGATATTTTTGGCAGAGAAACCGTTATAGATATCGCTTTTTCTCAAGTGAGAAAAAGTAGATTAATTAAGGAGGTGCAAATAAATGGCTAGTAGTGGTTTTATTAAACTTCAAAGTTGAGGCAGGGAAAAGCCAAATCCAGCGCCTCCAGTGGGTCCAGCACTTGGGCAACATGAGTATTAATATCCTTTGGGTTTTGTGTACTGAGATTTAATGAAGAACAAAATCACAAGCTTGAGGCATGATGTTCACTGTTGAGATTACAGTCTATATCAATTTTCTTGTGCAAAAACACCTCCAGCAGCAGTTTACTAAAAAGCAGCTGGATTTAGATAAAACAAGTGGCGAACCAAACCGTAAAAAGTTGGTAAAAGTGAGCCTAAGCTCAAGGAGTACAAGAAATTGCAGGAAACAAAGAAATGCAAGATCTTAATGCGGCAATACGCAACGAAACAGCTATGTCTATGATTCAAAAGGGACAGCGCGTTCAATGCCGTTATTGAGATGAACGAGGCAGTCTTTAGTATTATGTGGGAGGATAGTATCCCGCTAGTACCGCCGGAAATAAAATGGCTAAACATGGTAAAATTCCATTAGCAAAATTAACCGGTGGCGAATGCAGAAAAATTACTTATACACCATCGAAGAAGCTGTTGCGTTAGTTAAACAAACAGCAAAAGCTAAATTTGGTGAGTCGGTAAGTGCGTGCAAATTGAAGTGTGAGATCCACGTCATGCAGATCAATAACAAATTGAGAAATGCACTTGTTTTTGCCAAATGGTACCAGGTAAAACACAACGTGTATTGATATTTTGTAAAGGTGAAAACGTTGGAGGTGCTGAAGAAGCTGGCGCGATTATGTTGGTAATGATGAGCTGTGACTAAAATTCAAAGGCGGTTGGTTGGATTTTGATGTTGCTGCTGTATGCACCTGATCTGATGGCTAGCGTTGGTGACTCGGTGCGTGTTTAGGTACTCGTGGTTTCAGTGCGACCCTAAAACAGGTACCGTAACACCTGATGTTAAAGCTGTTGATGAGATTAAAAGCAGGTAAAGATTGAATACCGTGTTGGCGCAGCTGCATTATGTCATGCAATTATTGGTAAAAGCAAAGACTGCTGATGAAGCTTTAGTGGAAAACTTTTAATGCGCTTGCACAAGCATTGATTAAAGCAAAAGCCTGCAACTCAAAGGGATCTATATGAAGAGTATTGCATAGTGCAACAATAGGAATCCCTGGCGTTAAAGAGGACAATCCAAATCAAGTTGTTTAAAATTAAATAAGTTGGTTTGCCAGAGACCACGGAGTGTTTGCTTTAAATAGCCTGTCGAGGTGAAAATGCAATTTCTGCTGCATGTCTTCTGCTGCGAAAGACAATACTGTGGGTCAATTAGCTTGGAACTTATTAAGAAGGAGGTGAATCTGTTGAATCAAAGAAGATAAAAACAGATTGTTGCCGACTTAAAGAAGAAATTTGAGCAGTTTCTGTTGTTGTCGTTGATCTATACTGATGTAAATGCAAAAGCAAATAACCAATATTCTAAAAATTTCCGTGAAAATGGTGTAGAATATATTGTTGCTAAAAATACCCTTTTAAAGAAAGAGCGGCAAATGATGCTGGCATTACAGGTTTAGATGATTCTTTTGCTGGTGTTTACAGCAGTAGCTTTTGTTATGATGATGCAGTTAAACCTGCAAGCGTTGTTAGTAAATTCATCAAAGATGAAAAGTAATGGTAATTAAAAAGTGGGTTGCTTGAAGGTGAAGTACTTGATGCAGCTAAAGTTGAAAGACTTGGCCTCTACTACAAAAGAAGTCCTTCTTGCTCAAGTGGCTTCTTGCTTCGGCACCACTTCACGTGTTGTATGCACTTGATGCAGTTCGTAAAAAGCTGGAAGAAGCTAGTGCTTAAACTAGCATATAAAAAGGAGAGAATATTATGTCTAAAATCAATGAAATTATCGATTTAGTAAAGAATTATCAGTTGTTGAATTAGCGATTAGTTAGCACTTTTGAAGAAGAAATCGAGTCGTTCAGTTGCAGTAGTAGCTGGTGGTGGCTGCAGCTGCTGCAGCACTGATTTTGATGTTGAACTTACTGATGCTGGTGCATCTAAAATCAAAGTTATCAAAGTTGTTCGTGAACTTACAGGTCTTGGACCTAAAGCAAAAGATCTTGTTGATAGCACACCAAAAATGGTTAAAGAAGGTCTTCCAAAAAGAAGAAGCTGGAAGCAGCAAAGCTAAACTTGAAGAAGTTGGCGCAGTTGTTACAATTAAGTAAGTTAGAAAAGGACTCTATTTAATAGAGTCCTATACCAGTAAAAGCCAAAAAGCATAAGTTAAATCAGTATCGACTATTCTAAAATGATAAGAGATCTTGATAATCAATAGCATTAATAATAATGATGAGATAAGAAATGACAGCATAAGAAAATAGTTTTGCTAGGCGACCGATAAATTACCTCGATTATTTATTATAGAATTCAATAATTGAATTTTATTAGGTTAGTTATTGAAATTAGATAAAAAATTATTAACTAATAAAAATAAATCGAAAAATGTAGTATAATCTAATTGTCAAATGTAGAGAAAATCTTATAAATCGCTTAATAGGGCGGTTTATAAGCTTTTTCTCTATTTTCTAACTTAAAATATTTTTAAAAATTTTTACAATGTTTCAAACATTAGATGAAAAGCGGTGAATTTGTTAGTATAAAGCTAAAAATCATAGATCTTAATAAGATAATATTATAGAATTTATAACACAAGTAAAAATATAATGTATAGTTTGCAACTAATATATGCTATAGAGATGAAAACAATTGATAAAATGACAGTGTAATAAATAATGTTTATTTAAACTAAGTTTTAAACAAAGCGTTTAAAGGGCGTGGAGCTATGAGTGACGAAAGAAAGATAAGATTGTCGTTAAAGAATTTGACTAAACGCTTTTGGTGATTTAACAGTACTCGATGACATCAATTTTACTGTTACAAGAAGGCGAGATCTAGTTATTGTTGGACCAACGGGGTGTGGTAAAACAACCTTTTTGAATTTGTTATCTACTCTATATGAGCCAACAGAAGGTTCAATTACGATTGATGGGGAACCAGCAGATCCGATTAAACATAATATTTCCTTTGTGTTTCAAGAACCATCAACTTTACCTTGGCGAACCGTGAGAGAAAAACTATTGCTTATGGAATGGAGTAAAGAATTTTCCAAAAGGACAAAATTAGAAAAAGAGTTGGATAAGGTAATGGATATTGTAGGGCTAACAGAATGTGCTGACCTGTATCCTAATCAAATTTCAGCTAGTATGGAGCAAAGAGTGGCGATAGCGAGAGCCTCTGCAGTTAATCCGGACTTGCTTCTAATGGATGAACCGTATGGACAGTTAGATGTTAAGCTTCGTTTTTATCTTGAAGATGAATTAGTCAGAATTTGAAAGAATTTATGATTATTTTTATCACACACTAATGTTGAAGAAGCGGTTTATATATTGCAGAGCGCGTGCTAGTACTTACAAATAAACCAACAACGATTAAAACATCGATTCCGATTGATTTACCGAGGACCTAGAAATTATTTAGATGATGATTTTGTTGAATTACGTAAACAAGTTACCGATGCCATCAAATGGTGGTAATTGATAAAGGAGAGATTGAAATGAGAAAGAACGTATTACAAAAAGATGACCGCGGGTGTTTTAACAGGAGCAATGCTTTTTCTTTGGTAGCCCTGTGGTGCAGGTAGCGCAGATTCAAAAAGATGGTAATGCGGCAGGAAAAACACAGAATTGACCGGTGCCTTTTTAGGACAAATTGATGCTTGCCAGCGTATCAAGCGAGTATGGATGGTACAGCAGAAAAAATATGGTGTTGGCTTAACAATGAACTTGTCGATTCTGGGGCTCCAGCAATTGAAACTGTACCAGCACATCAATGGCAAGTTGCTGACCTTGGTTCTACCCTCTTCACTTATGGGCGTATTAGCAGCACGATGTTAAAATCGTTAGGGGTAGCTTCAGATGAGGCACCAGCAAATGCAGTTGTCGCAAGAGCTGATGACAAGGTGTTTGGTGTAAAAAGGTGCGACAAGGAATTCCCAGACATTTATGGTAATAAAAGATTTGATTAAAGGAAAAACCTTCCTTTGCACAACAGTATCTAGTGGACACTATGCACTTTCTAAATATCTTGAAGCACTTGGCTTAAAGACAGTGACGTTACAATTAAGAATTTAGAACAAGCTCAAGCAATCAAAAGCCTTTGAGAAAGTGGCGAAGGTGACTATCTCGTACTTTGGACACCATTCCTTTACAGAGCTTTTTGAAAAGGTTGGAAAGAAGTATGGACATATGGTTCACAAGTAGGGGCATATGTGCTTAATGCTTTATCTTGCAGATCCAGAATATGCAACGACTGGTGAAGATGGTATCTCACGTTTCTTAGCGATGAACAATGACCCACAAGATAAATATAATAAAGAAGCAAAAACGCTACACCAGATATCAAAAATTCTTCGTGGATTTTGTGGCAGCAGGAAATGAGTGATGAAGATATCAATTTAGATATTGATACCCACAAAATTTACAATGTTAGCGAACAACTTGATCTCTTAAAAGAGTGGTAAGTTAGAACAAATGCTAGCAGACAATGCATCTCATTCTTTGTTGCACAAAACAAATTTAGTCCAGGGATACAAACCCTCAAAGACAAACACTTTAATATTGATCCTAAGTTTTGGAAGCGGCTCAAAAAGTACAACCAGCACACTACATGTTACTAAGAGGGTGGTCAGTAGCTTACCCTCTTCTTGTTTGTCTTTTGAATGGCGTGAGATGTAGTCATCTAAAAATATATAATGCGAAAAGAACGTAGTGCGTCAGTTTATACAGCAATTTCCATAATTACCTTGGTAATCTTCTTTGGATTTTGGGAAATGGTGCCACGTATTAGGTTAGTACCTAGCAATATGCTTTGCGCCACCAAGTGATGTAGTACTACGATTTGTGATAAGTTAACAAAATGAATCCAGATGAAAGTCTTTTTGATGACTCACGTTTGGGTAAGCTTGCCAGAAGCGTTAATAGGCTACATCTTAGCCTTAGTAATAGGTATTCCTCTAGGAGGCGCAATGGGGTGGTTTCAAAAGTATTTGAAGGCTGCACGACCTATTTTTGAAATTATTCGTCCGATACCATCACCTGCGTGGATTCCACTTTGTATCATTTGGTTAGGTACAGGGCCAGGCAAGTAAAGTCTTTATCATCTTTGCGGGGGCGTTAGTACCTTGTGTTATCAACCCTATTCTGGTGTTGCTATGACTAACCCAACCTATATTCGTATGGCAAAGACTTATGGCGCAAGAACTGGCAACATTTTTCAAAGATATTTGTATACCATCTGCTTTGTAATGGTTTTTGGTGGGCTTCAAGTGGCACTTGCTGCAGCTTGGACGTGCTTAGTTGCAGCTGAGACCTGTTGGTGCTGATGCGGGTTGAGGTGTTTAATCACGATGGGTAGAAGACTTTTATTACCAGATATGATTATTTTAGGTATGGTTATGGTAGCACTTGACTGGTGTTGCGGTAACAATCATTATAGCTGTTGTAGAACGTCAACTCGTTAAAGGCATGAGAAGATGAGAGGAAAATAAAATGGCTGAATTTGCAATTGCTGAGAAGAAAAATCAGAGTCCATTTGTAAAAATTTATCACAAATCAAAAAGTGTTAAATGTACTTTCAATTCTTATCTTTCTCGGTGTATGGGACTTGCTTTGTATTACAGGGATTTCAACCTTAATGCCAAGACCGTCAGAAGTCTTTTTGAATTTTTCGATTTATTTGTAACACCACTTGCAGGTAAAACAATGTTTCAACACATCTTTATTTCATTTTAGACGTGTTATGATAGCATTTGCGATTGCTGCGGACCATCGGTATTCAACAGGGGTTTTGATGGGATTCAATCAAGACGGCACACGCGATTATTCGTCCGATTTTTGAATAAACCGATGCCACCGATTGCTTGGATTTCACTTTCCATTTATGGTTTGGTATTAGTGGATCCTCTAGTATTCATCATTTTAATTGGGGCGTTAGTACCTTGTATCATCAACTCTTACAATGGTATTCCTTAGTTGAGAACTTTATGACTATCAGAAATTTAGGTGGTAATTATTGGCAGAGCGTACAAGTTACCTCCCAACCTCTTTACCGGCAATATTTGCAGGGCTTCGATTGCACTAAGCTCGGCTTGGACGTGTGGTTGCAGCGGAATTGGTTGGGGGCGCGTGAAGGGGTAGCTGTTATCAATAGCGGTGCTAATTTTAGATAATATGGCGATGGTTATCGCAGGTATTGCAGTAATTTGTTTAACGGCCTTTTTAAGTGCAATAGTTTTAACTTATATAGAAAAGGGGTTATGTCCATGGAAACGCAAATTTAAATAAAAGTAATTGAATGTAAGGGCATATCAAAATTATGCAGATAAAAGAGTGCTGACCACTATGGATTTTGGAAAGTCTGAAAATGAATTTGTTGTTATCTTAGGACCGGGGCAATCCAGGTAAAACGACCTTGCTTAGATTGATTGCGGGTTTTGAGGCACCAACAACTGGTGTGGTTGAAGTTAGCGGCAAGCAAGTCCGTGGACCAGGTAAACACGTTGGCTATGTTTTCCAACGCTACATGCCTCTTTCCTTGGCAAACTGTTATGGGCAATGTTTGTATGGGGGCCAAATTAGAGGTGTTAAAAGAGCGAACGTCAAAAAGAGGCAGCAAAAATACACTGATTTAGTCTTTAATATGCTTTGAAAAGCACTATCCAGTGCAACTTTCAGGTGGGATGAAACAACGTGTAGGTATTGCTAGAGCCTATGTTAATAAAACCTAAATTATTACTTTTTAGATGAACCATTCGGACAATTAGATGCACAGACAAGAACTTTAATGGAAGCAAGTTGAAAAGAATTTGGCAAGAAGAAAAACGTACAATTTTATTTGTTACGATAATGTTGATGAGAAGTTTATCTTGCCGATAGAATCATTGTTTTAGATGGCAAATTGCAAGTCATTTAAGTAAGGTTTACAAAATAGACTTACCACGACCAAGAGATATGACAAATGAGGAATTCTTGGAAATTCGTCAACAAATTACAGATGAAATGTCACTCGTTTTATAATTTATATATGGAGATCATGCGTATGCTATGTAATTAGTATTGAAACAATAAAAGACTCCTCATAGTTGTAGGGGGTTGGGCGGTTTTATTTTGGATAATGCACATAAGCTTGTGTTCACAGCAAGCGAGTTAATTGCTAGAAAAGACACATCTCACTAATCACTACACTAAAAAGCCTTGAACAATGTTCAAGGCTTTTTATAATTTGAGCAGAAATGTTATTTTTAAGTGGGAAGTGGAGCGATATGGCAAAAGATAAAGACATAGCAGTTTTGGAAAAATGGCAAGAATCTATTGTAAAGGTGTGCATCATACTAAAAAGGCCTTTGTATAGATTGTAGTGACGTACTAGTCTATGCAATCAGCGTAGAGAAAAATGCCGATATGGTGATAATAAGCCCTTTTGTGCACATTGCCCAAACAAAGTGCTATAAGCCGAGCATTCAAGAAGAGATATAATGCGATATGCAGGACCAAAATCACTTTTTATGTACCTCATCTTGTTGTAATGCACGCAATTGAGGGCGTTAAGTACAAGAAAAAGCTAAAATCATCATAAAAGTGAAAGCTATATATAGTAAGTTAAGTTTGAATTAACCAAGCTTAATTTTCCGATTAGAAAAAGCCCTCTAATTTAGGGGCTTTTTGTTTTAGATAAATTAAGTCTGTTGTAATAAGCTAATCAATTTTCAATTATTCATCTTTCGTCATCATCTTCTACTTTGGGTTTTAATTCTCTATTAGTTCCTCTTTAAATTCATCAAAAGAAATTTTTCAACATAAGATAAATAACGGCATAAAAGGGCATAGACTAAAGAAAGCTGAATGAAGTAAGCTGAAAACACCGTTAGCAAAGGGAAAGGTTAACATAAAGTGGCAGATAGGGCCAATAAGCATTGTGAGTGTACTAGTTTTTAGTTTTCATATTAGGTCACCTTCCTTATTTTTATAATACACGTCACTTAATTTATCTTAAGATTATAAAATACTATAAGATTGCACTACTATATCAATAGAATCTATATAAAAAGGAGATATATGAAAATAAAGCGAATAAAAACACCCTAGTCTTAGGGCGTATTTGCTATTTCTATTCACCGACAGTAAAAATCTTTTCACTAATAAGCGTAGTGATTTGTGCTTTATCTAAGCTAGTGTTACTGAGCAACATAGGCTTTTTATCTTCTAGGCTAACAGTTACGTCAGTTACCCCTGGTACAGGTTTCAGAGTACTTTTTACGGTGCTAGAGCAATGATTACAGCTCATTCCCAGAAACTTCGATGGTTGTTTTCATTATGTTTTCTCCTTTTCTTCTTTAGTTAGGTTGATAAATTTTAGTTGCTTTTAAGCGAAGGGCATTTGTTACGACAAAGGAAAGATAGGCTCATCATTATTGAGGCGAAAAGCATTGGGTTTGAGGCTTAAACCTAATGGGCTATCAAAGCCACTTGCTAAAGGGATAGAATTAGGTTGTGGAAAAAGCCCAAAAATAAATTTTGCTTGATATTTCTTAGGGCTTTTTCCGATAGAGTAAAGGCATTAACAAGCTAGTTAAGTCATTTCGCATTAAAATCACATCGCCACTAGCAATAGCAATGTCGGTACCATCATTAGCAATACCGATATCACTTTGTTGTACGGGCTGGAGCGTCATTGATACCATCACCAACCATTGCCACAAGTCCTTTTTCTCTTTTCTCTAAAATTGCTTGGGTTTTTAGTTTTCGGGGAAGCGCTCTTGCAATAATCTTTTTCAAAGCCGACTTCTTTGCCTGATAGCTTGTGCCGTTAAAACGGTATCACCTGTGAGTAAAATACTTTCTTTCCCTCGTTCCTTTTAATAGAGAAATAACGGTGCTCGCTTCTGCTTTTGGCGTATCTTTTTAGAGCAAAAGATAGCAATAGGCAGATGATTTTGAAAGAGGAGAATAGGTGTAATACCATTTTAGAAAAGGGTATCAAGCGTGTTTTAGCTCACGAGCTAATTTTACCAAAATCGCTCGTACCCTATAGGTGGATTTTCAATCCTACCTTCAACACCTTTGCCAGTATGAACCTTGTAATTTTCAAGGGAAAAGGGGCTTAAGTTAGCAAACTTTTGCTTTTATGAATGATAGGCAGTGCTAAGGGATATTCGCTTTTCTTCGAGTGTATAGCGATAGTGAGTAAGGTAGAAACATCGCTATCGACTAAAGGAATTAGCTCGATTAGGCTTGGTTGACCTTTATAGTAATGGTCCGTTTTGTCAAAAGATATCGTTTTTGACTTGACACATTTTTCTAGGGCTTCACCAGATTTAAAAGAAGGCCTTCTTTTGCGCTTCCTTTCCGTTGCTACCATAATCGTCACAGGTGTGTGAAGGCCTAATGCACAAGGGCAAGATACTAGTAAGATAGATGTGGCATTGGAAAAGGCTAAAGAGAAAATTGCCTAAGATAATCCAAACAATAAAGGTTAAAACAAGTACCAAGACAAAAAGGCACGAAGATACCAACAATTTTATCGGCAAGCTTGGCAATAGGGGCCTTAGTTTGATTGGCTTGATTTACCAAGTCGATGATTTTAGAAAATCGCGTGTTTTTGCCAACATTAGTTGCCTTAAAGGTAAAGTAGCCCGCTTTTATTGACTGTGGCAGCAAAGCACGCTATCGCCAACCGTTTTTAAAATAGGCAAGCTTTTCTGATCATTGCACTTTCATCAATGGTACTTTCGCCACTTAGAATAATACCGTCAACGACAATTCTTTCGCCAGGGCATACTTCTATCTCATCATTTTCCTTAATTTCATCTAACGGTAGATTGACAAAAATACCGTTTCTTTTAACCGAAGCAAAAGTCGGGCATTAGTTTTGTTAAAAGAAAGGCGGATTCTGTCTTTCGCTCTTTTTCCAAATGCTTTTCCCAGACTAATTAGGGCTTAGAATCATTGCAGTTGATTCAAAATAAAATCGTTCGCCATAATGGTTGAGTAAATTGAGATTATCGTGGCCTAGGGCATAGCTTAGGATAAATAAAATAGCAATACCGTATAAAAAGGACGCACCACTACCAAGTGCAACTAAGCTATCCATATTGGGATGACCTTTAATTAAGGCTGGTAAGCCTGAAGTAGCGTTGATTTAAAAAGAGAACAGGTAAGGTTAGGATGAATTGGAATAGGGCACAAGTGAGTAAGTTCGATTTTCCCACAAAAAGGCGGTAAAGGTAGCCCCAAAACATTTTTCCCATTGAAACATACATTAAGACAGCAAGAAACAAAAATGAGAGAACAAGAGAAAAATTACTCTCTGTTTTTGGTGTTTCTATCAAAGCCGGCTCATTTTTAAGCAGAAGTAAAGCCGAGGGTTTTTAAAAATAAAATTGACCTATATCGCTAGAAATATCGCCAACCACACTCATTTCGCCTTTTAATAGATTGATAGCAACACTTTCAACGTCACTTTCTTTACATAAAGCTTTTTCGATACTATGGACACAAGCGCACAGCTCATACCAGAAACTAAATAATCGTTTTTCATAACATTCTCCTTTCCTAGCTTTATAATAGTAGATTTACCCCAAAAATAAAAGAAATTAAGTAAACTTTGGCTAAAAATGGTATAATAAAGTGTATTCTTTATTTAGGAGGTCTTAGATGAAATCTTATAGCAAGTGGTTGTTAGGTTTTTCAGCTAACTTATCTTTTAAATTTTGTTGGTTATTTCTGTACGATGTTTTGGGGGAATGCAACACCAGAAGAAAACATCAATTTAGTGGCAATTAAATACGGTGGCTACACAGGACCACTACTCGAACTTATTTTATTTGTTATCTTCTTTACAATGATGGTAGCTGTAAAACGGAAAAGCTCAACTCAAGTTATCCTGAGTCTTATTGCCACTGATAGCCTTAGTGGGGCACTATCTCATTTTTAAATGGTGCAATTTTAGTGGCAGGACATCATCATCTAAAAATACTTGCGAAAATTTATGTTAGAGTGAAGCTACAACCAATAGAATATGTCTTCAGGGCAGGGTGAGACTCTCCCTACCGGCGGTATAGTCCGCGAGTGCAATCTGCATTGATTTGGTGAAATTCCAAAACCGACAGTATGGTCTGGATGAGAGAAGGCGTGTTTTCGTAGACGAGATGTGGCGATAACACCTGAAAGACATAAGTCTTTTAGGTGTTAATTTATTTTAGGAGAGATGTGTTATGAATTTCAAGCCAAAAATACTCACACAGAGTGCAATGTTCTGTGCGATTGCTTTATGCGGCGGTGTTTTTCTGTCGCATTCCAGTGGTTGCTTTTTAAAGTACGAGCCGAAAGATGTGATTATTACCATCGGTGGCTTACTGATGGGACCTATTGTTGCTTTTAATTTCCCTTAGTAGTTTCAGTAATAGAAATGATGACCATTAGTGATACTGGTGTCATTGGCTTATTTATGAATGTTGTTGCCAGTGACGACTTTTTGCTTGCAGTGCGAGTATTATCTATCATCGTACTCTTTAAAAGGGTGCGATTTACGGCCTACTTGTCAGGTTGGTTTGCAAATGACAATAGTAATGCTGTTATGGAATTACCTCATTACACCGTTTTATATGGCTGTACCACGAGAGGCAGTTGTTTCAATGCTTTTACCAGTCATTTTGACGTTTAACTTGATAAAAGGTGGCCTAAATTTTTGCAATTGTGTTATTGCTCTATAAACCAGTGGTCAACGCCCTAAGAAAAAGCGAACTTAGTAGATGGTCAAAATGGCAAAAGCTGGTATTAATCGTGCTATCAGTTGCACTCGCACTCTTTGTTGGATTAAGTGGCGTGCTACTCATATATTAGTATTTCAGGGGTAATTTAAATTGGCAAAGCAAAAATTTTAAAACAAGTGCGCACCGCTTTTGTTGAAGCGCTAAACGGTATGGCGTTAGGACTTTTGCCTCACTAATTATTGGGGTTGATTTTAAAGCAAGTGGGTAATAGCACTTGATAGCTTAGTGAGTTTTGGTAACTTTGGCACAAAAAATGATGTGTGTGCAGCCATAGGCGTTGGCGTGGCACATAAATTAAAAGTACCGCCACTTGCGTGTTGTTAGCGTCTTAGTTGTTGAATGATTGGCGGTAAGGCAATAGACTTTTTCAGAAAGTATTGCCACCCTAGATATTGGGCGAACCCGTAGGTGCTTTTATTAGTAGTTTATTTGCAAGCTTAATCGCTAAGTTACTTTTTGGTAAAACAAAACTAGATTTACTCTGTCGTCCCTTTCTGGTACGATTACCCTAGGGGTTGGTTTGGACTTTTTATTTCCCCTTATCTTGCAAAAATGATGACAATGCTAGGCAATAGTATTAATTTTTACCGAACAAAATCCGCTAGTAATGAGCATTTTTAATTTCTGTTGTGATGGAATCTTACTAACCTTGCCAATATCTAGTGCCGCTATTGGGATTGCTCTTTTGGGCTAAATGGCTATGCAGCAGGTGCAAGCGTGATAGGTTGTGCCCTGTCATATGGTGAAGCTTTGCCGTTATTTCTTATAAAGACAATGGCTTAGTGGCTTAATCGCACAAGGCTTAGGTACTTCTATGGTGCAAATTGGCAACATTGTAAAACCGATAATTTTTCTTACCTCCAATTATTAGTTCGGCACTTATTGCACCCTGCGTGTATTAATTTTTAGGAATGAGAGGCAACGCCACTCGGTTCTGGAATGGGAACGAGCGGTTTAGTGGGTCAATTTGCAACATTAGAGGCAATGGGAATAGAATCTTGGTGGAAAATTATCCTAGCGCATTTTCTCTTGCACAGCGATTGATTAGTTGGCTTGTTGAATTGTGCTATAGGTGCGTAAAGGCTGGATAAAAAGGCGATATGAAATTAGAAGTCTAACTAAAAAGGCGTCTATCAAAAGAGATAGGCGTCTTTTATTAATTTACGATTTTTATTTTATTTTTGCTTGCACTTAGTCAGATTATATGATAGTATCACTCCGATGAAGAAATTTTGTGCCTTGATGTGGTATCATCGCCTAAATTTTTAGTCTGTTAAATACTTAGTAGTTATAATATTAGAGGATTTTATGCTAGTTAGGAAGATTTTAAAAAGTACTCATTATTGGAAGTGGTCCGATTCGTATTGGTCAAGCTTGTGAATTTGACTATTCAGGGCACCCAAGCACAAAGCACTTAGACGGGCTATACAATTGTTTTTATGCAAATTCCAATCCTGCTACCATTATGACAGATGCCAATATGGCGGATAGTACTACATCAATACCACTTAATGTTAAAAATTTAGAAGATATTATCAAAAAGAACGCCCACAGGCCCTTTTACCGAATTTAGGTGGTCAAAAGTCGGGCCCAATTTATAGTTCAGAACTTTAGTAGCGGGTAGCTTGGATACAACGGTAGTTATCGGCGTGCATATTGGATACGATTGAAAAAGGCGAAGACAGAATTGCTTTTAAAGAATCACGAAACGTCATTGGTATTCCAATGGCACATTCTGAAGAAGCGTATTCCATCGAAGAAGCTCTCAGCAATTGCTAAGAAATTAGGTTATCCAGTAGTTGTTCGCCCAGCATGTTACGATGGGTGGCGAAGGCGGTGGCTTAGTTTACAATGAAGAAGAATTAAAAGTTGTTGCGGGTAGAGGTATCAGCGCATCTATGATTAACCGGTACTAATCGAAGAATCCGTACTTGGTTGGTTAGAATTAGAGCTAGAAGTTGTTCGTGATAAAGAAGGACAGATTATTACGGTTTGTTTCATTGAAAATATTGACCCTATGTCACACAGGCGATTCTTACTGTGCGGCACCATTTTTAACTATCTCTGAAGATGTGCACAAAACGCCTAGAAGAAGGCGTCTTGCATGGTAGTAGAGGACATCGGCGTTATCGGGGGTCGCAATTGTCAATTTGCCTACAATCCACAAGATGACCGCATTATATATAGAAATTAATCCAAGAACCTCCCGTTCTTCAGCGCGTTGCAGTAAGGCGACGGGTTTGCCGATTGCGAATGTATCAGCACAACTTGCTTCTGTGGCAAAACCCTTTCAGAAATACTCGTTTTACGGCGAAACTCACTCTTAGACTATAAACCAGGTAATGATTATGTCGTCATTAAGTCGAAGTGGAACTTTGAAAAATTTAAGGATGCAAAAAGACTTATCGGCACACAGATGCAGGCTGTCGGTGAAGTAATGAGTATTGGTCGTACCTATAAAGAAGCGGCTCAAAAAGCAATACGTAGCTTGGAAATGGGTCGCCTAGGTTTTGGTTTGTTGAAAAGCATGAAAAATAAAAAGTGCCGAAGAATTAAAAATGGCACTAAGAAAACCAACGAGCGAACGTCATTTTTGAATTGTATGAGGCCTTAAAAAGAAGGCGTTAGTGTAGCTGAAATTTGTGAAATTACAAAAATGTATATACTACTCGTTGAAGAAATGGCCAATTAGTTGAAACGGATGCTTGTAAGCTTTATCGGTAAAACACTACCAAAGGATCTTCTGCTTAGAGCAAAAAGAAGAGGGTTTTGCAGATGGATTTACATCTGCAAAAATTAGTTCAAGTAACAGAAGAAGAACAGAGCCTTACGTAAAGAGTAGTGCGATTTTTCCAAATTGGGATTCTATACCAGTTAGTGGTATTAGCGAAAAAGAGGCGTATTATTACAGCACTCATCACAGCCCGTTTATCCAGTAGCAGGAGCGATAAAGAAAAATTATGGTTCTTGGTAGTGGTCCAAACCGCATTGGTCAAGGTATAGAATTTGACTATTGCTGCGTACACTGCTTCTATCTCTGCGTGCCAGAGGGTTGCGAAACGATTCATTAACTGTAATCCAGAAACTGTTTCAGCCGATTATGACACATCAGATAAACTCTACTTTGAACCACTAACGGTGGAAGATGTACTTTCTATCTATGAAGACCACTTGGTGTCATTGCTCAATTTGGTGGACAGACACCACTCAATCTGGCTAAGAAATTAGAAGAACTCGTGTGAAGATTTTAGGTACGTCACCAGATTCTATTGACTTAGCCGAAGACGAGAGATAGATTCCGTGTGGATTATGGAAGAATTGTCTGTTCCTGAGTGCCAAAATCAGCAATGGCAGTGACTGTTGAAGATGCTTAAAAAGCTGCAAAAAGACAGGGCTATCCATTAATGTGCAGACCATCTTATGTATTGTTAGGTGGTAGGGTATGGAAGTCGTTTCAGATGAAGCGAGTTTTAGTGCTTTATATGAAAGAGGCCGTTGGCGTGACAGAAGGAAAGACCTATTCTAATTGATAGTTTTTAAGTAACGCCTGAGATGTGAATCTGATGCGATTAGTGACGGCGAAAACGTCTTTGTTCCTAGCGTGATGGAACATATTGAGAGAGAGCATTCACTCTGGTGATTCTAGTGCGATTATTCCATCAGTTAACATTAGTCCAACGCAAATCAAACGTATTGAAGAGTACACGATTGCTCAAGTCCCAAAGGTTGTAGTGGCTTGATGAATATGCAATTGCAATTTATGAAAGATACCGATCTATGTCTTGAGAAAGCCAATCCGAGAGCTTCTCGTACGGTGCCTTAGTATCTAAAATCTCGCGACATCAATATGGTTGCGCTTGCGACAAAAAGCAATTATTGCCAAATTGAAAAATACAACTTCGCCACTAGGCTACCTTAGCCCAAGAGTGGTGTCTCACTACGGTGTTAAAGAGGCGATTTTCCCGTTTAATATGTTCCTGCAGTAGATCCTGATTTTAGGACCTGAGATGCGTTCTACCGGTGAAGTTTTTAGGTATGGCAGAAAGCGTGGGACACGCCTTCTTAAAAAGCCCAAGAGGCAACAAATGTACCATTGCCAGAAAAAGGAAGCGTTTTGTTAGCGTCAATGATAACGATAAAGAAGAAGTTTTTGGCAATAGCACGTGATTTCCCGAACTGGGTTTGAACTCTTGGCAACAGGTGGCACTTATAAAAGCCTTAGAAGCCGTTCATATTCCTTGTAAAAATCAATAAGGTTTCAGAAGGTCGTCCAAACATCATTGACTTAATGACAAATGGTGAAATAGACGTTGTTATCAATACGCCAGTGGCTCCAAAAAGTTGAAGAAGATGGTGAGAGCGATTAGAAAGACGGCAAATATATATAAAATATGTGCTTTTGCAACACTAGCAGCAGCAAGAGTAGCTGCTATGGGCTTACGCGAATTAAAAAGAAGATGATAAAAGTGCAGAAATTCACCTTGCAATACTTCCACGGTCGTATTAAATAAAAAGAGTAAAAAGATGAGTTATATCAAGTTTTAGTTGTTTTCGGTCGCCTTGTTGTTTTTCTGCATTATGTATCTAGAAGCATTTGCAACCACATCAGAGCAAAAGCGGCTAAGGTGTTTCATCTAGATGTAGAAGAATTAAAAACAACCAAGTTTAAAATCCTATTTCAAAATCAAAGGGATTTACAACGGTTTGATTGCTGTCTTTTTACTTTACGGCACCTTTTATCAGAAAATAGTAAAGAATTGTCACGATAGTGTATGCGATTCTAGTGGCAGTCTATGGGATCATAACCAGTGACAAAATGATTTTTAATCAAACAAGGCGGTTCACCTCTCTAGCTAGCGTCAATGTTTTAAGTACAAATAGAAGCGAGTTTTTGCTTTATAAAAATTAAATAATAAGTTAAAAACCACCCCACTTATTAAATGGGTGGTTTTCTTTTTGAAAAGGAAGTTCAAACTTAATTTCACTTTTAGTTTAAGTCAATTTTAGTCATAGCTTTTAAATACTTTTCATGCTAGAATAATATAATAACCATATAATTTTAGTTAATGAAAGGATGGATGAAAATGAAAAGAAAAATAGCAAGTTTGTTGTTAATTTGCATTGCAAAATGTTTACTTTTTGTGGGCTGTTCACCAGATGCGAACGCTTATTTATCCGATGCTAGTGAGCAATTGGCAAAATATGTCAATGGATGGTTCTATCGTCGTCAAAATGACTGATGGTAACACAAAAAGCCTGTAACCATACCTATTGACTTCCATGTCGATGGTGCTAAAATGCAAAGTCCAGATGCGCTCTGGCCTATAAGATTACCTTTGGTCAAATTGAGAAGGCCTAGATGATGATCATATCATTAAAAATACGATAAAAAGGAAAGACATTAAGTTATTATTTTGATTTATGCTAAATTAGCCTATAAAAAGATTTTCTTGAGCTTTTTGCTAAAGAAGATTCAAGGTATTAACCGTTTGTTAAACCTTAAAAGAAGATTACATTGCGTCGACTTCGGTGAGCTTGTCAAAGATCAAAGTGTAATGTAGCTCACTATTGGTCAGAGTCAATTCTGAAAAATGATGACCTTAATGGAAAAAGCCTACCAAGATTTTGACAATAAAGCGTTTGATTTAAAGAAAAACGGCAATAGCTATCACTATGAAGCAACCGGCACTGAACTATTCAACGGTGTGCTTTCCGTTAAAACACTCTAGAAACTAAGTGGCACAAGCATTGAAAAAGAAGGCGGTTTACCAAACGGGCTAAGTAAAACGGAATTAACTCAGACGATTAGTCAATTAGAAACGCTAACGACACAAGTAAGCCCTTATTTAGCTCATAGCTAAGATTGTTGGTGATATTACCTTTAATGCGGATAATAGCTATACAACAAAGGCGAGTGTAGATTTTAAGATGGACGCAACAAAGTTAACCTATCAATGGATATAACAACTAGAAAACAAAAATCTCAATTTAAGCTTACCGAGTGATGTACGCTACTTTGCCTGAAGTCAATCTAAGAACATCTGTGAAGATGATAGTGCCTTGCTGAAGATTGATGGTAAAATGTTGAATGAAGATGGACTTGTGACACCAAAAAGGGCAGTGTTAGTACCTTATCGTGTGCTTTTGCCGAAATATCGAACAAAGTTTCATACAATCAACAAAACAAAAGCAAGTTAAAAAGTAGTAAAAGATAATAAAGACGGTTACTTTGACTTTTGGTTCTAAAAGCATTTGTCATGGTAGAGGCGATAATGATTGATGTAGCGCCAAAAAGTAGAACTATGGCAAGACGCATGTGCTACCCGTTTTTGTTGCTGAAAACTTTGGTTTATCAAGCAAAATGGGATAAATTAACACGCACAGCTAGTTTAGCGTTAAAATAAATAAAAAGCACCTTATAGGTGCTTTTTATTGCTAATATAGCAGATAATATAGTATGCTATAACTAACTAAAAATTTTAAGGAGTCTTTATTATGGCAAAATTATCAAAATAGACAGTGATTTGAGTTACCGTTGGTTTAGATGATGGCTCTGGCGATTTTTCAACTAGCCGATTTTAATTACATTCCTAAAATAAATGACGAAGTGAAGTCTTTACTTCGAAGAAAAAGGGACAGTAATTGTCAAAAAGCAGGTAACCAAACAGTTGATTATAGTGGCAAGAAAAAGTCACTAAAATTTGCTTACGCCCTACTTGCTTTCTTCCTAGGAAGCTTTGGTTTTCACAAATTTTATGCAGGAAAGACGGGAAGCGGTATCCTATATTTAATCTTCTGTTGGACCCTTATTCCTGGAATTATTGCTTTTATCGAGGACAATTATCGCACTTACAAAAACCTGCGGATGAAAATGGTAATATTTTAGTTTAAGACTTGACAACAAGTAAAAGTATAGTATACTTTTACTTGTATACTTAAACAAGTAGAAACACTCGTTTCTCACCTTCCCTAAGTGTAAGGTTTCAGATAAAAAGTTGATTTATTGATAGACGAGTGTGTTCGCTCGTCTCATATGCAGTCTTATCTAAACGGAGGTGAGACGATAAGTAAAAGAATTACGCGTTAATGTAGAAGTGAGAGCTCGTGAAGTTCGTTTAATTGGATTAAAATGGTGAACAACTAGGGTAATGCATCCTAAAAGATGCCCTAAAAATTGCTCTCGAACAAGACTTGGATTTGGTGGAAATTTCACTCGAATGGTCAACTCACCTGTTTGTCGTATTATGGATTATGGAAAGTACAAAGTACGAACAGAGCAAGCGTGAACGTGAGAATAAGAAAAATCAAAAGTGCATTACCATTAAAGAAGTCAAACTTCGTCCAAATATCGAAGATCATGATTTTTCATACCAAAGTGCGTAATGCAGCAAAATTTTAGAAGCTGGTAGCAAAAGTTAAAGTGACGATAATGTTTCGTGGCCGTGGAAATTACACGTGCTGAAAGTGGTAAAGAACTTTGAGAAAAAGTATTTCAAGAGCTTCAAGACATTAGTAAAATTGAAAAACCTGCAAAGGTTGAAGGGCGTAATATGACAATGATGTTAACGCCAATAAAATAAATGTGGATTATTGAAGGAGCATATTACTATGCCTAAGATGAAAACACATAGAGGTGCAGCAAAACGCTTTTAAAAGAACTGGTAGTGGCAAAATTAAAAAGAAGTCACGCTTTCACAAGCGTATTTTAGAAAAATCTCCAAAACGTAAAAGAAACTTACGTAAAAGTGCAATTATGGCAAAGGAGGCGATGCAAGACGCACTGATCAACTAATCTAAGGAGGGACTTTTAATAATGGCTAGAATTAAAAGAGGGGTCGCTACCCACAAAAGACATAAAAATTATGAAATTAGCGAAGGTTATTATGGTAACCGTTCAAGAACTTTCCGTGTTGCAAAATCAAGCAGTAATGCGTGCTTGAAATACATAGCACACACACAGAGAACTTAGAAAACGTGATTTCCTGCAAATTATGGATTGCACGTATCAATGCGAGCTTGCCGTCAAAATAATATGAGTTACAGCACTTTCATTCATGGTTTTAAAAAGTTGCGAGCATTGAAATCAATCGTAGATGCTTGCTGATCTAGCAATCAACGATGAGAAAGCATTTAGCGATCTAGTACAAGTTGCAAAAGAAAGTAAATAAGAAAAGCCCTTTCAGGGCTTCTTTTTGTTATTTTACGTAAGGAGTGTAAAGAATGAAGAAAATTTAGCTTACTTTTCTCGCGTGAGTATTGTTCTCTTAGGGACTTTGGGGCCTTTTTAGAACTCTATACAAAGGGTTTGTTTGCTATTGACCTACTATACGATTTTATCGAATCTCTTGGTTTTAGGTTTTTACAGGTTATCTGCTTTTTCAAATGAAAAAGACTATCTTGATACGCTAGATAATCAAAGTGCTTTTAAGACCAAAAGGTGGTGTTACCATTGCGATACTATTAACTTTTTGGTCTATCACTTTATGTTGGCACTCTAACAACACCAGGAAAAATACTATCGTTTAGATAATGATGCATTACATTGTACCTATTTTATTTTTCCTAGATTTTTCTTTTCTTTGACAAACTTGGAATGTATTTAAAAGATCCCTTTTGTGGTGTTTGCCAATGATTGCTTATGCAATATTTGCCTTAGTAAAGAGGCTATGTTTTTCAGATTGAAATACCAGGTCAAAGTCAGTCAGTCCTATATCCGTATTTCTTTTTAAATGTTGATAAATTAGGCTTTTTAGGCGTATTTCAGTATACGGTTATTATTTTTGATTGGTTATCTAATATTAGGTTATATTTTATACTTTATTAAATTTAAAAAGGGTAAAATGAGCTTAAAACAACAAACTATTACAAGCACTGATGTGTTCAGAAGATTACTTGTCTGGAGAAACACTAGCTTCAAAACCTACGGTGTTTCTCGAGCGGCCGTATGGAAAGCGGTGAAAGCCTCAAAAAGCTGAGGGTCACCACATCTTAGGCGTTTCAAAAAGAGGCTATTTTTCTAGAGATAGCTTGAATGCAGAGTATTTTTAGAGCATTATAGGGTAATAAAAAGTTGACCCTTGATTGCTTTATGAGCGTATCATCTACCAATGATGTCGCTAAAAATTAGCTGAAGAAGGGCATAAGGCTTGGCACTGTCATTTCAGAAGAACAAACTAGGGCACAAAGGGACGTTTAGGCCGTTCGTCGCTAAAGGGGCAGTGGGAGTTTATCTGAGCTTGATTTTAAGACCCTCAAATAAGCTTGGAAGAGGCAAGCCCTGTTAACAATTTTTGCAGCAACGATTGTTGCCGATACCATTTCAAAGCTAACAAAAATCACGCCACAAATTAAAGTGGGTCAATGATATTTTTGTAGATGGAAAAAGTATCGGGGTATTTTGACAGAGGCAAATTTTTCCCCTAGGAAACAACATATGTTGGACTATGTTGTTTTAGGTATTGGCATTAATATCGAGTTAAATCCTCTGAGATACCAGAAGATTTGAGTGCCCATTGTAGGTAGTTTTATTTTGTGAAGAGGCACCAAAGCATTTTAAAAATGATTTTATAGCAGAATTAATGACTACCCAGCAAATGAATACGAACAGTTTTTCTTCAAAAGACATCTTAGCACGTTATCGCTCATATGCGATGATTTTGTGAAAAGAAGTCAAGGTTTTAGCCGGTAAAGACAGCTTTACGGCCCTTGCACTGAATATCAAACTGATAAAGGACTATTTACTGGTTCGCTTAGCTAGATGGTAGAAAAGTAAAGACGCTAAATTCTGCTGAAGTGCTTAAAAATATTTGTAGGTGAGTAGAATGAAAAAGAAAAGGTGACCAATGCAATGACGTCTTTTGGATAAGGGAAAAATACCCTTACGAGATACATTCTTATGCGTGGAAAGAAGATGAACTAGACGCTGTTAGTGTTGGTGAAAGATTGAAAAACCACTAGGGCAAGTGTATAAAACGCTTGTTTTAAAAGGATAAGACGGGTGTTATTGTCAGTCTTGTTAGACAGCCAAAAGCAAACTGAATCTAAAGAAAGTGGCAAGCGTGAGTGGCAATAAAAAGGTAGAAATGTTGCCTTTAAAAGACTTGGAAAAGACGACAGGTTACATTCTAGTGAGGCTGTTCGCCACTTGGAATGAAAAACATTTTCAACCTTCATTGCAAAAGAGGCCTCAAAATTGGCAAACGCTAATTTTTCTAGCTGGACGACGTGGGGCACAAATCGAGCTTTCACCAGCACATTAATCGGACTGACTAACGCTACTTTAGTCGATGTGACAGATGAATAAATTGTGCTAGTGAAATTATGGTATTTTTATATAGACTTTTAAATGAATAGGTGTATAATAAGTTTGTAGCTTAGGCTAAATATTTTATATTTATCTTTTAGGAGGATAAAACAATGATTGTGTAGCAGCAATTCTTATGATGTCTTTTGCAATGACCGCACTAGTTGGTTGTGGTGCAAAAACAGAAGAACAACCAGCTGATCAAAGCGGCTCAAACAGAAAACCAAGCGAAGCACAACCAGCAGAAGCACACCAACTGAAGGACAATTAGATGCAGCAAGTGAAGAAGCAATCAACAAAGCTGGTGAAGAAGCTAAAAAACATTAGAAGAAAGTGCAAGAAAGCAAGTGGCCAAGAATTAAAACAAGAAGACATTGACAAAGCAGTAGAAGATGCTAAAGCACAAGCTAAAAAAGCATTACTTGAGGCTAAAGAAGCTCAAAAAGCTGACGAAAGTACAAAAGAAGCTAAATAAGTTTTTCATATAAAAAAACCACCTGTTTAGGTGGTTTTTTATTTTTCGTTCATTATTTTGCTTCAAATTGGTCGATGTATTTTGCCGTCAACGGTTCTATTGCTGTAACCCCATTCGTTGTCATACCAAGCGATAATTTTAATTAAGTTATCGCCAATTTTCATTGTAGATAAAGCATCAACGATAGAAGATCGAGGATCGGTATTGTAATCAATAGAAACGAGTGGTCGTGTTTCATAACCTAAACTACCCTTTAGTTCTTCTTCACTTGCTTTTTTTAGAAGCGCATTGATTTCTTCAACACTTGGGCTTTCTTCAAGTTCGAAAACAACATCAGTAAGAGAAACGTTTGGTGTTGGTACACGAAGGGCAAAACCGTTCATTTTACCAGCTAAAGAAGAATGACTTTTCCCGATAGCTTTGGCAGCACCACCGTACTAGTAGGAATGAGTAGATTGGGCACAACCTCTTGCACGACGTGGATCTTTATGACGATTATCTAGGTTTTTTGGTCGTTCGTAAAAGAATGTACCGTTGCTCATTGCTGCCGCTTTAATGGTGTAGTGGTCGTTAACGACTTTTGTAACAGGTGCTAAGCAGTTGGTTGTACAGCTGGCATTTTCGAAATGACGATGCGACTAGGATCATATTCTGTGTGATTGACGCCCATAACAAGCATTTGTGCGTCAGGGCTTGGTGCGGAAACAATAACTCTTTTGCACCACTTTCTAGATAGAACAGGCGTCTTCAATGCTTTTTAAATTTACCAGTTGATTCGATAATAATATCAGCACCGTATTCGCCCCATTTTAAATTTTAGGGTCTCTATCAGAAAAACAAAGGGAATACCGCTTTACAGTGAGGGATGTTTGTCGTCATAGCTAACGTCACCTTGAAAACGGCCGTGTGTTAATCAAATTCAAATAAACGTGCAGTGCCTTCTGGATTTGAGGTAGAGTTTAAAGCAACGACTTCAACATCTGGATCATTTACTCGCCACTCTTAATACGAGTCTACCAATGCGACCAAAAGCCAAGTTAATACCAATTTTTGTTGTCATTATTTTTCCTCCTAAAAATTAAAGCTCTCTTATTAACATAACTGATTTTAATAAAAATAAAGCGTTTTTATCCCAGGTAACAAAAATCGCCGTTGACAGTTTTCAACCTTGTCTATACAATAAAATAGAGCTCATAGAAAAAACAGCACGATAAAGGCATTTATAGGTTTATTTATATCACAAGCGAGTCAGATGTGGGTTGACTCGGCTTTTTATGAGTAAAATGAGATTTTTAGAGTATTTTGAAAACTTACATTATTAGAGGAAAGGGGAGTGTTTATGAGTCCATTAATAGCTATTTTGATAGTGTCATTACCTTGGGTAATAGGCTTGCGGTATGAGCTATATTTCATGCATCAGGCGAAGCGAAAATCAGTTCGGCATGAAATAGAAACGAGACGTCTCTTGGACGAGGGCGGAAAAATGTTGCTAGCTTGACAGCTGAATTAGAAGCAAAGATGAAAAGCATATAAAATTAGTGACAGAGCTGAAATTGAAGCAAAAGAAAGACGTCAAGAAGTTACTTTTGATGAAAAACGTTTGACGCAAAAGAAGATACATTAGATAAAAAGGTTAATCAAATAGAAGAAAAAGAAAAAAGCTTGAAAGAAAGAGAAGTCTTGCTTTCAAATGAAAAAAGAAAATCTAAAAGAAGCTAAAAAAGAACAAAACGTTAGCATTAGAACGAGCGAGGACTAACTGGCTCGATGAAGCCCGTCAGAATTTTATTCAAGAAACAGAAGATGAAATGCGTCATGAATTGGCAATTATGGTCAAAAGATATGACCTCAAGAGCGAGATAATGCCGAAAAAAGAGCAAGAGAAATTTCTTTTCGATAGCAATTCAACGTTGTGCAGCAGATCACGTTGCAGAAACGACAGTTTCTGTTGTTAACCTACCAAACGATGAAATGAAAGGGCGTATTATCAGTCGTCGAAGGTGAAATATTCGCACATTAGAAAGTTTGACTGGTGTTGATTTTAATTATCGACGATACACCGGAAGCGGTTATTTTATCTTGTTTTGATCCATTCGTCGTAGAGTGGCAAAAACTTGCTCTTGAAAAAGCTAATTTCGATGGTAGAATCCATCCAGCCCGCATTGAAGAAATGGTTGAAAAAGCTCAAAATGAAGTAGATACATATTATTCGTGAGGCAGAGCAGCAACATTTGAAACGGGTGTTCACGGTATTTCACCAAAATTGATTCAAAATCTTGGGTCGTATGAAATATCGTACAAGCTATGGATGCAAAATGTATTGAAACACTCTATTGAAGTGTCTCATTTAGCGTTGATGGCTGCCGAACTAGGGATTGGATGTTAGAAACTCGCTAAGCGTGGAGGCTTATCTCATGACATAGGAAAAGCAATCGATCACAGAAAACAGAGGGATCACATACACAATAGATTGGAAGTGGCACGCAAGTATCACGAACCGAGCGTATGTTATAAATGCGATTTTATCTCATCACGGTGATGTAGGAACCGAGCTCTGTAGAATCAGTGATGAGTAGCAGCTGCAGATGCATTTGGCAGCACGTCCAGGTGCAAGACGTGAAACGTTGAATCTTATTTAAAAACGTTTAACCTCAACTGGAAGAAATTTGCGCACAACAGCTTTGATGGGGTCGAAAAACTTTCTTTTGCCGTTCAAGCTTGGTCGTGAAATACGAGTAATGGTGTAAAACCAGATAGTGTTGATGACGCCGAATCTGTTCAACTTTCAAAGGAAACTTAACAAAAAGCAATTGAAAAATCAGATGGAATATCTGGGACAGATTAAAAGTTGTTATTATGAAAACACGTGTGGTTGATTATGCAAAATAAAAGAAAAGCTGGCGTAAGCTCATGAGCACAATAAGGAGAAATGTATGACAAGATAGGAAAATAGCGATACTAGGTGGTGGAGCGAGGGCTTTTGCAAGTATTACTGCAAAAAGAGAAGGCCTCGGTTGACCTCTGATAATCGCTTATGAGGAAATTGGCAATTACCGGCAAAGGGCGTTGTAATTTGACGACTAATAGTGGATAAAAGAAAGTTTTTCAAAGCCTCCCACGACGCAACGGAAAAATTTCTGTATTCATCCTTTTCAGCCTTTTGATAATTTTCAACGATGACGTTTTTGAACAGTTAGGGGTCAAGTTAAAAATTTGAACGTGGCGGTAGGGTTTTTCCCAGAAAGTGATAGCGCCAAAGAAATTTGTGATGCTCTGATTAACGAAGCAAAACGCCTGAGGCGTTAATTTTTCACTTTAAATGAAGAAGTTTTGAGTATTTTGCCAAATGATAAAGGAAGCTCACACGCTGAAATTTAAAAGGTAAAAATACTGGTTATCGAGCAATTTTAGTGGCAACAGGTGGTGCGAGCTACCCTCGACAGGTTCGACTGGTAAAGGCTATGACTTTGCAAAAGCACTCAAACCAGGTAGAACTGATAAGAGGGCTTGATACCCCTAGTCGCAAAAGAAAAATGGATAGGTGATTTACAGGCTTAAAGTTTTATGTGCAATTGACGCTAAAAACAAGTGAAGGAAAAATAGGTTCTGATTTTGGCGAAATGTTATTTACGCATTATGGTATCAGTGGACCTATCGATTGCTTTCACTAAAGTGCTGCACCGACTATTGGCAAAAAGAAAAAGCGTCTATTTTAGCAAGTATTGATTTAAAACCAGCCCTATCTCATGAAACACTCTTTAACCGCATTGAAAGAGAAATCGAGAAAGAACCGAAAAAGCACTAAGTACAGTGATGAGACATCTATTACACCCCAAAGTATGATAGCAGTATTTTTGGACCTAGCACAGGTGGGTAAAACAAAGGTGGTTGCACACTTTTCCAAAGAGAAAATTAAGGTTAGTGGAAAGCACTGAAAAATTTTTAATTTTTACCCTAACAGAAATCACGACCATTAAAAGCAATTATTACTGCAGGCGACTCATCCATTAAGGAAGTTGAACCAAAAACAATGATGGTAAAATTATCCGGGCCTTTTTCTTTATAGGTGAAGTCTTAGATGTGAACGCGTATACCGGAGGTTTTAATTTATAAATTGCATTTTCTACCGCTTGTGCGGCAGCTAAAGAGTGCGACCTATTTGAGGAGACAGCGTGACACGGCAGCAAAGAAATTTCTAAAGTAGCCTTGAGATTGGCAATCACAGAAACAAGAGAAGAGAAGAGCAGTTGGTCAAAGAATTAGAGAAATTTTAGCTGTTGTGCGACAAATTTTTGGGGGTAATTATTTAAATAGTGTCAATAAGCTGATAGAAAAGAGCGATCGTTTCGAGTGAGAGAGCAGGTACTCATTGCATTCTCACTATGAGGAAGGTACCGCAGCCGGTGCAACGAGAGAGGCCCTTTTTCGACCTAACGGAAATGGCAAGCGGCTTTTAATGTAGGTGGCAAATTAGGTATCGTACGCTACAAAAGAGCATTTAGTGGTATGCTGTTTTTATGAGTATTGGCGTTGTTTTTAGATGAAGTTGCCGTTGGTATGGCACACCGCACAATCTATTTTTGGAGGTGGAGATGATGCAACCTGCAGATTGATGGACCAGCAGGCCGGGCAAAAGTACCTTGGCAAGACCACTGCGCAGGAGATGGAGCTACCCTATATTGATACAGGAAGTATGTATCGTGCTGTTACTTTGCTGGCACTAGAAAACGGTATTACAGCTACTGAAGATGAAAAAGCTCAAAGCATTATTGGCACAGTTTGAATTAACCTTTTACCCAGTGAGATAACACAAGAGGTATTCATTGGAAGAAGAGGTAACCAGAGGCAATCGAGAAGAGCGTATCAATCAAAATGTGGCACGTTTTGCTCAAAAATCCTTAGTGAGAGCGTGATTTGTCGGACCATCAAAGAGAGATGGCAAAACAAGTGTCGGTGGTAACTGGACGGCAGAGACATAGGGACGGTTATCCTACCTTTTGCAAGCGTCAATTTTTCAAGTGCTTCTCCCGAAGAAAGGGCAAGAAGAAGAAGTAGGGAAACAAAACTAAAGGCTATGAAGTCGAGTATGAAACGATTTTAGAAGAAATCAAAACGAGATGAACTAGATAAAATAGAGAATTTACATAAACAAGCGAGTGATGCGATTTTTATAGATACAGACGACGACAATCGAGGAAGTACTAGAAATCCTTTTATTTCATACTAAAAAGCAAAAATAAGCTTTAAGTATTAAAATAATGTTTGTCAATAGCTAAAAATTAGGTATACTAAATAGGTGTAAGTGAAATAAGATATAAGGAGTTTATGCGATGAAGATTGATGTAGCGTCTCACGCTGGGTTTCTGTTTTGGCGTTAGAAATGCCATCAATAAAGGAGAAAAATGGCAACAGAGGAATTTACCAACTGCTACTCGGGCCAAGTTCATCAATCCTCGACAGTAAAGCGACTAGAGTCCTTAGGATTCGTTCTTGCACACTTTTGAAGAGATTAATGAACCTATGTTCTTTTTAGAACACATGGCGTAACTCCACAAGTTTATCAAGAGGCAGAACGTAATTTTGAAGTATTTTTGATTGTACTTGCCCAAAGGTACATACGTACAAAAATTTGCACACACACGCCGAATTGGAGCATCAAGTACTCCATTTTAGGAGACAAATCTCATCCCGAAGTCAAAGGGATACTAGGTTGGTCAAATGATACAGCAATTGTCTTTTGCATTAGATGAACTAAAAGGGCCTTAGACCTAACAAAGAAAAAGTTTGTCTTGTAGCACAAAACAACGGAGAACGCTTTGAAGAAGTTAAAGCTTTTATTTAGAAAGTTTGGACTCAAACGAACTCTTGATTTTCAATACGATTTGTTCGGCAACAAGAGAAAGGCAAAATGATGCGTTTAACCTCGCTAAAAACCAAGATCTTATGATTGTTGTTATGGGTTCAAATTCGGCGAATACAAGAAAATTAGTGAGTATCTGTGAAGAAGCGATGCGATAACTAAAAGCACGTTAAAGAAGCTGAGTGAAAATTGATCCAGACTGGGTTAAAAAGGCATCAAATCAATTGGACTAACAGCAGGGGCCTCAACTCCTGACTGGATTATTAGGGGAGGTTATGAAAAAGATGGAAGAATTAACAATGGAACAGAAGTTGAACAAGGCTGTAGCTCACTTGAGTCCCCAAACCTTTATGATGTGATTAAAGGACGGTTGTCAAAAATTGGTACTGATGAAGTACGGTTGACATCGTGGAAATCTGAAGGGTTGTACTTGTGTAAGGAGCTATCCTCCAAAAAGATCCAGTCATCAGAGAAATTGTCAAAAATAGGCGATGAAAATCGAAGTTATGGTTATCAAAATGGAAAATAGCGAAGGTCATATGGTTTTTATCTAAAAACGTGCTGACCAAGAAAAGCAATGGAAGTCTTGAAAGAAAAATATGAAAAAGGCGAATTCATTGAAGCTAAAGTTATTGGTGATGTAAAGGTGGCGTTATCGTTGATATCGGTGCAAGAGGTTTTGTTCCACGCATCACACCTTGACAAATAAATATGTAGATGATATCAAATCTTTTGTTGGCAATACTTATAAATTCAACTTATTGGAATTTGATCCAAATCCAGAACAAAAGAAAAATCATTCTTTCTCGTCGTGCTATCACAGAAGCGCTGAAGAAAGCACGTGAATCTTTCTGGAGTGGTATCGAAGAAGGTCAAACACGCCGTGGTAAAGTACAACGTATTGCAGCTTTTGGTGCTTTTGTTGACCTTGGTGGCGTTGACAGTTTTACTTCACATTTCTGAAATGGGTTTGAACAGAGTAAAACAACTACTGATGTAGTTAAGTTGGCGATGAAAATTGAAGTATATGTATCAAAGTGCTGACAGAAAGAATAAAATCAGCCTAAAGCGAAACAATTAATTCAAAACCCATGGGATGTTATCGCAGAACGTTACACTCAAGGTTCTGTACACACACTGGTAAAAGTTGTTTCGTCTTGCACCGTTTGGTGCTTTCATCAACCTATGAGAAGAGCGTTGATGGTTTTGAGTTCATATTTCTCAAATTGCGTGGAGCACATGAAAAGTAGAGATGTACTAAAAAGTTGAGCGATGAAGTAGAGTGAAAGTTTTAGATATTGATAGAGAAAATAAACGTATTAGCCTTTTCAATGAAAGAACTTAAAGAACGTCCAGTAGTGAAAAACCAGTTCAACAAAAACCTAAAGAAGCTCAGTAAAGAGTGAGGCACCAAGTGTTCAGAGAAACACCAATCTTGGTGAAATGCTTGGCGATTTACTGAGACAAGTAAGAAAAAGCCGACTGACTAGTCAGTCGGCTTTTTAGTGAATAGGGTATTTTATGGAGCGTTTTATTAGAGATACAAAATAATTTACTGACTTTAGTGAGTGAACTCAGATATAGGTTGGGAGAGTATCATTCTACGCTTTTGTGGCAGTGATTATAGGCGTGATAGTTGGTATTATTTCAACAATTTTTGGACAGGGCTTGTTCTTTTTGATGACGTTGTCAGTACTTATCCTTATCTTATTTTTACGTTAGCTCTAACAGGCCCCTCATTATATCTATTTATTTTACGCTACGGTACTGCGTGGTGGAATGGCGGCCAGTCTTTCGCCCAGCGGAGTTAGATAGTGATGGTGAGATATCTTTTCGCCTGATTCCGCTAGCAGATTTTAGGGTCCTTGGCTCACGCATCTTTCTGGCGGAAGTGCGGGTAGAGAAGGGGTCGCCGTACAAATTGGGGCCAACGAGTGCACTGAGTTTTATTTTTATGATTAACTATCACAAGCACATTTTGCTTTTAACGGGTTGCAGCCGGCTTTGGCGGTTTATTTGGCACACCCGTAGCGGGAACGATTTTGCTCTCGAAGTATTAGTTGTGGGTAGACTCTGTTATGAAACACTCGTACCAGCATTAATTTCTGGTTTCACAGCAGCCTTTACATCTAATTTTTAGGCTACCGCATTTGAAAGTAACGCTTTTGAAGTACCAGAACTCCTACCTAAAGTGATAGCTAGCGTGTTAGTTTTAGGCTTTTTATTTGGTGTCGTTGGACGTAGGTTTTCTTGGAGTATTTTTCATTTTAAGGCTTTTTGGCATTTTTAATTGAAAATCCTTTTTATCGCATTATGATTGTAGGGGTATCTCTCTCGGCTTGTATGGGTATGGGTCGCTACTCGGGTTTGGGCGAACCACTATTTTTATCCTGTTTTCAAAACGGTAGCATTTATTGGTACTGATTGGGTTTTTAAAATTGTTGTTTACGGTTATTACCCTATCAATAGAGCTTTCAAGGGGGCAATTAACGCCACTATTTGTCGTGGCGCAACACTTGGCGCTTTTTAGGTGCCTGTATGTGGCACCCAATACCCTTTGTCGCCGCCCTAGGTGCGATTGCTGTATTTTCAGAAATTTGCAACACATACGTTTTTACACCAATTTTTATTGGTATAGAAATTTTGGACCGAAGGCGGTCGTATTCTTTTTCATCGTTTGTGTGGCAAGCTTTGTAGAGTGGGGAGAGAGATTTATCAAAATCAAAAAGATTTACATTGCTTATTTTTCAGACAAAGGGGCTAAGTGACTTTTCAGTGCTTAGCCTTTTTGATACACAGTAATATAGAAGAGGTAAATTATGAGTAAGGTTTTGGTTTTGGGACATAAAAATCCAGATACTAGTTCTATTATGAGTGCAATCAGCTATACCTATCTGTTGAATCAAACGGTGTAGAAGAAGCAGGCGGTTGCGCAGGAAAGCCCAATGAAGAAAGCCAGTATGCGCTAAACTATTTTAAAATGGACGCATCACGTGGTTGGTTCAGTTGCCAATGAGAGTGGATACGATTGCCTTTAGTGGACCATGATGAGGCACAACAAAGTGTCGAAGATAGAAATCAAGTGAAAATTGATGCGTTATCGACCATCATCGTATTGCCAATTTTGAGTGGCGGAACACTGTATTACCGCTGCGCAGAACGGTAGGTTGCACCAATACGATTTTATACAAGATGTATAAGGATGTTACCATACCAAAAAGAAATTGCGTGTAATGGTATCGGCAATTTTTCCGATACCTTGTTAAAAGAAATCTCAACTCACCGAAGAAGATATCAAAGCGATGGAAGCCCTTGCCAAAAGGTGCAGAAATCGATTTGGAAACTTATGGACTAGCACTTTTAAGCGGGTACGAATGTAGGATGCGAAGACGGCGGAACAAATCTCAGAGATGGACGCGAAAAGCTCCGATGGGCGATAAGAGTGTTCAGTGCACAAGTCAATATTGTCGACTTTGATGATGTTTTGGCAAAAAGAGACGAATTGATGCAAGTGATGCAGAAAAGCAAGTGCGGAAAACTGCACTCTTTCTCTTAGTGGTGACGAATATTTTAACGAGCAATTCTAAAGGTTTGGTCGTTGGTCAAAGCCACTCAGTGGAAAACGCCTTTGAAGCGAGGTAGAAGATAATTTGATTGATTTGTTGGGTGTTGTCTCACGCAAAAACAAGTAATTACCACAACTAACGAGAGCGTTCGAAGAATTAAATAAAAGAGGGGCTACAATGAGCGAGAAAAATATGATTTAACACAAGTCATTTTATTTGATTAGTGTCATTAGAAACCAACTGGATAAAGTTTGAATAAACTCAGTGACGAATACATTTTGCCCCTTTCTCCTAAACGGTAAGTTGCTTGACAACCCGAAGTGTCAAAAGAAATGTTAGAAGAATTGGCACAGATTAGCGCCTACGAAAAGATTTTCTTCATTTAAAAATATTTTAACAGAGTGAAAATAGCAAGGTACAATTCTGGATACACGCTGTTTCATTTAATAGAACTGGTCAAGTTCAAAAGAGAAAAACGTGCTAAGATAGAGTTTGCCTTGCGTGACAGGAAAACAATTGCTGAAAGTGGCGTTGGACTGATTGCTTACGGCGTCTTAAATAAAGCGCTATTAAAAAGAAGCGTACGAGACGTTGTCAAAAGAAATCAATCAACTGTCTAATCAAATTGATATGTTAAACAGCAATACTCTGTTGAAGTCAATCTATTGTTAGACTATTAACTTTTAGGGCAAGTAGTTTTAAAATTTAGAAAAAGCGATAGCGAACGAATACAATGACGCCTTACTAAGATGACGAATTTTATTTTCAAACGATGATTTCACAGTCAAAATAAAAACTACTAATGGACAAAATCTTGTCAAACAGATTAGTGCCTTTTGCCTTGCACTAATAAAAAGGATAGCAAATGCTATCCTTTTTTAATTTAAGTCGTGATTTAAAATTTTCTTGAAAACAAAAAGAACTAAGGGTATACTAAAAAGCAAAGGGAGATAACAATGTTCTCAAATTACGAATCTTATTATAAAAATTTTTACCGAAAGTCAGCTTAGCTCAGTGGATAAAATACCTTATCTTAGGCTTTTATCCTGATGCATTTTATTCTAGTTTTGCCACCGTTGTTAAACGTTGTACCAAAACTAGTGGTTGATTATCTCGTATACCTTTTCGCCAATTATCATATCAGGACTGCTCGGCGCGAGTTTTTATAAAAGTTATTTTTAAAATTCATTTGTATTTATCACCTTGATTTTATTGACAAACTTTTAATTATACCGTCTTAAGTTATTTAAATGAAAAGCAATGTTTTGGAACATACAGTGCCGTGATAGGAATCGTCGTGCTGCTTAGTATCATCGTTTACCTAAAGACGTATTTAATTAAACTAAAATATGAGACAAACAATTAGAGCGTTTGTAACACAAGATGGTCCGATTTAATGGAAATTTAAAACCAAGGAAAACTAGAAAATAGCAATTTTTAGTCTATTTTAGGGAAAAAGAATGACAAAAACTGGAACTAACGTGGATAGGAAAAGATGAAAGAATAGATGTAGAACCACGATTATTAGTGAAAATAAAAGCGCTATCAGATATGAAAATGACGTGAAACGGAAAATATGATTATCCATGGCGATAATCTCCTAGCCCTAAAAGGCACTGGAGCAAAAATATACAGGAAAGGTCAGTGTATCTACATCGAGATAGAGGTTAAGGAATGGATACACAAATCTACACTTTATATTACTCAAAGTGCTTAAATAAGGACTTTAAGAAAAAATCAAAATCGAATAAAAATAATCGTTGTTCTAGCCAATCGGAAGGCTAGATATTTTAGGTGTGTCAATTTCAACGACAAAGGGGTCCAACAAAATTATTTGGGGTGTGTGTCTTGATATTGCTTGACTTATTTGGCTTAAAGAGTGATGTATATTAGCAAGGAGGTCATTGAAGTGAGAGAAGTAAAACAAATAATAAAAAGACGAGATGGACTATAGCCTATGCAAATTGCTAATAGACTATTTGTATTATAGAGACATGATAGATGAAGAAAAGTGGATAGACGCAAAGTACCGAGGTAAAAGAGAAATATGATCCGCCAACACTAATGCTGGAGTGATGATATGGGAAAAAGTAATTAAGCTTGAACCTAAGTTTCCAGAACTCATCAAAGTCGACAAATTAAAAAGTTGCTGCATATGCAAAGAGTGTCAACAGAAAAGATGGGCAGCATAATAGTCTAGAAGCTCAAAAAGATTATTTCTTGAAGTATATAAAATGAACTGGAATAGAGTGTGTCGGGTTATAATATGACGATGGCATTTCAGGACTTAGTAAAAGAATGAGATGGTTTTAATAGCCTTGTGAAAAGATGCACTTGATGGGAACATAGATCTAATTGTCACAAAATCAATAAGCCGATTTTGCGAGGAATACTGTAGATACCATCAGTACAATTAGAAAACTAAAAGAGGGAAGGAATAGGCACAAAATTTACTATCCTATTAACAGATGTTCTTTGAAAACTAAATGAGCGGTCTGTAAGGATATGTATCTATGGGAAAAGTAGGCGATGATATGAGCCTACCAGAGTAGAACAAAACATCGCTGTGAGATTCAGGGTAGGAACTATAACAGGTGTAACCGACACGGCTAGCTAATAAAAACTATTGACAAATAAAAATGATTATGGTAAAGCTTAAATTAACCAAAGAAAGAGGCAGAACTTTGAAAAAATAGAATTGAGGAATATAGAAAGCCTTTGAGCTTATCTCAACATAGACTAGGTAAAAAGGTTGGAATATCAAGAATAAGTATAAATAAAATAGGAGACAGGAAAGACTACACCTACATTAAAAGCAGCAAATGATATAGCAAATGCTTTGGGTGTTTGTATATATAAAATCTTCGACTTGGATGATACAGGTAGGTATAGATGTTCAGACTGTGATTGTTCAAATAATCAATAATGGTTATTTGTTATACATATAAAAAGGGAGGCAGTGTTATGAGTAATTATAAGAATCCTCAAAGGTATAAAAACGGAGATTTATTTTTCTGTACTAATGAGTAAATTTGAATGTTAAATTTTTAAAACTTGAGTTTAGGAGGAAAGCAAAAATGATTGAATTCAAAAGAAAGATTAAAACAAGATTTATTGCTGGACTATTTGCTGTTGTATTGTCTGCAATATCTCTATCTTCAGTTGTATATGCATATACTTTGACAGAACCAGAATCATTTTATAATGGAATTTCTTGGACATGGTTTTACAGTGATGAGGCTACGTCATCATATAATTGTTTAGGCTTTGCCACTGGTAGCATGACATGGGAATGGCCAAATAGTTGGGGAGAAGGGGCTACAAAGTCTCAACTAGATTCATATTTTGGCCAAAAAGGATATGAGACCTTATGAATATGATCCTTTCATTTTTGGCGTATGGACCGTCATCGAATAAAATTGTTCATTTTTCAAAAAGTTACTGGATTAGAATGGTGTCGTTCAAAGTGGGGTAGCTTAGAACTTTTTAATCATGGAAGTCATGATCCATATTATCATAGTTCTCCATATCGGAGCATTACAATATAAATATACAGCAAATTAATACTTGCTTAATATATTAGAAAGGGAGACATATTTGTGAAAAATAGAAAAAATTTTTGTTGCAATCGGAGTTGTTCTTGCGGTAGCATTATATTTGTTTCTGTAATGCCTAAAAAGTGATCAAAAGGAAATGAGTAAAGTGTTAAACACAATAATGCCAACAAATGTTGTATATGCAGAGACTCTTGATAGTATACAAGCTGAAATGAATAAATTGATGTCAGAGTGAAACAGAAATGAAAAATAATCCCAAATTAGCTATGCAAGGGGCATCCGGGGAGAATTTATCAAAAATTCAGAAAATTATAAAAATATCATAAATCTTGGATTAAAAGCTGTTAAAGCCTATGTATGATATACTTTATGATAGTAGAGATGCTGGCTTATATGAATATATTTTGGCTATGGGTATTCAAGAAATAACTGGCGAAAAATTTGTTTATAATGCAGATTATGGCTGGAAAAATTGATGGAATTTAGGAATGGCATATGAAGAAAAGGTTAATAATGTAAAATTTAATGTGGAAAGAATAATAACTGATGAAAAGTTAAGTGATAAAGAGAAAAGTTGAAAAATTTAGAGAACAGGGTATATTCGCGGTTTTCTTCTTTGATAAAGAATATAATAACAATGATTCAAAAATTTCTAAATCAGTTATTGAACAATCTGTAAAAAGATATCAAGAGTAAATACGAACTACAAATGCTAGAGTGAAAGAGTGTATCAGATAACAGCAATATAGATATAAACGAAAATAAAGAAGTATTTGATTCAATAGTTGAACTTAATGGAAAAAGCTTATAAATAAGTTTGAGTGAAAAGTAATTAAAAGCGATTAAGAGTAAATTCTTAGTCGCTTTTTATAGTGAAAAATGTGGGAGGAATAAACAGAATGAAAGAATTAGAAAAAGCAATCGAACAATTAGGGAAAAGCAATCGAACAACCTTTATTTGTAATAGAACAGTGCCGGTTGAGTTGCAAAAATCTATGGCTCTCAGTGTATTGCTTTTTGCACCATATGAAACCGTACTTTCTGATATTGTTGGAAATATATTCCTCTAGTAGGTTTCCTTATATGTTTTCTGCACTCATAAATAAATTATGAGTTAGCTCTCCATCAATTGCTAAATCTGTATCTAGTCCCTGTGTATTTTTGTACAATAGTTCTGATTGCTGGATCAGTACAAGCAGTCTTTGGGGTGGCTATTCTTTTGCTAGATGGATTCAATTCTGCATCATGATATGACTTTACCCAACGTTCTATATATTCTTTAACTGTATTAATGCCATTTATTCCAGGGGAACTGATAAGAACTCTAGCTTCATGGGCTGGAATGTGTCCAGGTTCTAACGAAAGTGCCGGTGTAAAAATCTTCACACACGACGCAAGGCAATAAATATCTTAAACAAGCCTTTAGTAATGTCGGTGTTAAGTGTTCAACGTGCTAAAGAGGAAACCTTTTCACTTTTCTATCAGCGAATATCCAGCAGAGGAAGTAAAAATGAAAGCTATTATTGCTTGTAGTCATAAAATGCTTAGAATTATCTATAAAATCCTTTCAATCGCACCAACCTTATGATAGTCAAAAGCGTTAGGTCTGCGACAACAGACTAACGCTTGATCTTTCGACAATTTCAAAAATTTTTCACATATAGTATACCATAGGAAGAGTCTTTTTGTCTCTTTACACTTTGTTTCAAATAAATAATCCAGGGTTTTTCATAGCTGTATTAAAAATAATATCTAAATCATCCCATGAATTAAGTGTAAATTTTTCTTTTGCATTTTTATAATAAGTTTTTCAACTCATCTTCAGACCAGTTTTCTTTTCAATTGTATATGCTACCATTTATTTTTCCTCCTTTTACTATCTCGGCAATAGTCAGCTTATATCACAGTCTAAAACTTTACATATCTTAATTAAAAACTTCAGTAGTGACATTTCCACAGTTTGTTAACTTAGCCATTGATGATGAACTGATACCAGCCATTTCACGTAGCTTGGTTTTAGTTAGCCTTTATCGATTAGTAGTTTCCATAGTTTGTTATAACTTAGTTTCATTTTTCGCCTCTCTATTCCAAGACTTACCATATAGTTCGTGTCCATTGCTTGCTAATTGAAGCACTCGATTACTTTTGCAATATTTCATAAGTTTCATCGCTATAAGAACTTTGCTTATCGAAAGCTATGAATACTTGTTTATTAATCTGATGGACTTTATCATAAATTCTCATTATTCCATCTACACCCTCATCATCAATGTTTTTAAAAGCAAAAGAATCATGTGCTAATGCTGGAAGGGAAGAAAGGTATAACATTGCAAGATCAAATAAAATCAAACCTTTGAAGTTTGTACCTGTTCCTGTATCTTGTGGTGTAAAGAATCTGTAGCTGTTATAATTCTTTAATGAAATTTTTGGAGAATTTCTTTTTCCACATATAAAGTTTCGTTGAACTCGTACATTTGTTGATTAAGTTTAAATGTAATATCAGCCAGTAGACTTGCTACATTTGTTTCTAGCTTGTTTTTTTGCATCACTCTTTAAAGTCGGATAAAAGATTTTTCTTCTTTAAAGGCTTCATTTTGTTCCTCAAGAGCTTGAATTTGCCTTTGGAGAGAAGAGTGTTTATCTAGAAACTCCTTTGAAAAATTGGTTCTTAACTTTATGATTGGAAAGTTCTGAACTAATATTTTTCAATGTTAGTTTTCAATTCTGTGATTGTCTGTTCTAGAATTTCTTTTTCTTTACCAAATTCAGAACTTAATATGGAAGATAGTTTTTTTATGGTAATTTTCTATTTCAAAGATTTTCTTAACATTTGCTTCTGGGAAAAACTCAGTTAAGCTTTTGTATATCTGCTTCAGTAGGCATAAGACCATACTCCATACTAATGCTAAGCAGCTTGTTTCTTCTTTGGTATCTTTCTAACTGCGTTTCAAAAGTATAGCTTTTTGAGATTTTAGGTTCTCATAATGCTTAGATTGTTCAATTTCTTCTTGAGTAATACCTTCGCTGGTTGTATCTGTAAAGGGGATTCTAATTCAGCCTTTAATTCATTGATGGTTTTTGATATTTTCTTCAAATTTAGTCTTTCCACCCACTAGATTAGAAATAAAGCTATATTTTCTGGCATTTTTAAATGTTTTCAACTTATCTGTTTCTAAATCATACCTAGCGTGGAACGGCTCTATATCTTTAAAGTAATCAAGAAGACTCATTAATATTTTTGATAGATTCTTTTGTACTTTTGGTTTCTATATCCTTGCAAAAGGATAGTTCGCTTCGTTATTGTTTTTCCAGCAATTCGGAAGTAGGTACTTACTAGTTGCCTAAAAGAAAGATCAGTTTTATTGCTGATATATTTTTTTCCATTAAAAAGTCAAGGAATTCTTTCTTTGTTTTTGTATTTTTCGGTTTCTGAATAATCGGGATTACAAAGGATGATGGTATCTGGATCTAAGGTGCTTCTTCCAAAATAATATTTTTTTATCAAATTTGAAACATGAATAGATTGTGTGGTTTCCAATATTTTTACACCATCGCTATTTAAGTAAGTATCTCCACCAAAAAACAAAATCAATAGCCAGTAACGCAGATGACTTACCAATAGAATTAGACCCTTTGTTGCACCTTGGATTACATTTAGTCCTTCTTTTAGTTTGATTGGTTTCTAATCTCATTATTCTCCATGAAAACTGAAGAATATATCTCTACAAGCATAATTTCACCTCGCCTTCATCGGTCAGTTTTCAATTGAATTTAAAGCATATAGGCAATCCATAACAGACAAAAAATCTGTAGGGTCATCTAAATTTTGACTAATCGCATGATAAAATATCTACAACGTTGACATTGCCATTCTTAATTTCTCTAAGCACTCTAGGAATTAAAGCTAGGGTGCTTTTTGATATGAATATAATTTATTTGGTAATTGCATCAAACACCTCACAGCTTTGAATAAAGTAGCAAACAATGGCTTGGCAAAAATATTTCTTCTTGCATTGTTACTTTATGTATTCTTTCAGATAGACTTGTAAAGATTTCGATATCGGATTTTTGTTTTCTTTAGCTTTTTATATGCTGCCCTTATTTGATGCTGCAAATCTTCATAGTCTATTTCTTGTCTTTTATCAAGATTTTAAAAATTTCACGAATTGTTACAAAGTAGGTTGTTACATAATTATTAACCTGAAAAGTACAAGTGAAAATCCTTGGATTTATCTATTTTTCTCCACTATTTCTTTTGGATCCATTGTTAGAGCAGAGAAATCTTTTTCTTTAAGTAGTTTTGTAATTACATTTGTTAGTCCCTTTTTCTAGTTGTATAGCATCAAGTTCAATCATGCTTTCCATACGATTAGAAAGGGCTTTTTAATTTTAACTAGTTCTCTAGTCATTTTTGTGCCGGTGTCCATTTGATAGGTAGCAAAGCAAGTAGGGACATAGTGCAACTGTGTTGTCTATAGTTGATTGTTTACTTTTTATTTATTTTACTTACTTCATAGACATCATTAATTTTTGAAGAGTCTGAAACGAATAGCAGCCTACCACACATTGGACAATGGCTATTACATTCTTGAAGCAAGTATTTTCCGTATTTTGTCTTCAAATCTAGTGATGATTGTATTTGCTTTTGTTGTTCAAGAATATCTGGAGAAGTTAATCCTGCCGTAGTTCTAATAATATTTACAAATATATCTGCTAGTAGTTCTGCAACATTTTCCTTGTAGCAGTCGCATTATATAGGGTGTAAATCGTTCGCCAACAGTTCTAGAGTTGCCTCTGGTCTTGTATGTAAACTATCAATGAAATTATCTGGGGTAAGTCTGTATACAATTGCTTTTACAAGTAGTTTTGTTAATACCTCTTTTAGCAAAATTTTCATATGTCTTTTAAACTGACCCTGTTTGAGGGGTCTTTTAATCATTCATTTTCCGGTACGGATGTAATCATCACAATTAAGTCACGAACAAATTCTCCGGAGGTTAATGTATCGCTGATTCTCTTAAAAAGCAGTGAATAAAAATTTTTAAACTCCATATATTGTAACCACCTCCTTTTTATTTTGAACTTCTTTGAACTGCTTTGAACCTAACAAGAACCAGTTCAAAGTAGCGATTTTGTAAAATGTAATCATCAAAGAAAAAAACTGTGTTAATTACACATATTATATCACGCAAATATATCTTTGGTCAAACCTACCGTTCGCAAAAAGGATGGATGCTTTGCTTAAAGAAGTGTTATCACTTCAAGAAAAATTCTTGTTTGTTGACCTACTAGCTATGGGTTTATTCGGAGCAAACATGGAAAAAAATTAAATAGTTCAGCTCACTAACCGAATAAGGCGAGCTGCAAGTGATGAATGAAGGAAACTTCAGAAAAAGCTTGTGGTTTTTAACTATGCCTTATTTTAGCTGATTTCTAGAAATCCCTTCATTCCAAGAAAATGGAGGGATTTTTATGAAAAATCAAAAATACGTTATGAGAAAAGAATTTACAACATTTGAACTAAACCTATCTGATATCAAAGGTTGGCTAAACATTGATTTACAACCGGATGAATCTGAAGAAGAGTTTGCAAAAGAGGGCACAAGAAGAGGTGAATAAAGAGTATAACCGTCCAGAATACAACATTATGCATAAACAAGAGCGACACAAAAGGATTTTTCCATTTCTACAAGGATGAAAAACGGCGAGGAAACTGGTGATTTTTGAACCAAGTATGAGCGAGGTGGTGGATCATATATATTTCTCAAAGATGAAATTGATAGAGAAAGCAAAGAAAACTATGAAGCTGTTAAGGAGTTTGTTTATTCAGTTTTGAAAACCAGAAGTTGCTGATTTATTTATGGCAGTGCGAATTGATGGGGTGTCAATCAACGAAAAAGCAGAATCAATGCTAAGCCGAGATGCCTTTTGAATCTGAAGAGAATATAACAAAGGCTGTTTCAAGACTTGCCAACTCTGATCACACAGAAACTTAAGCGAGCAAATAAAAAATTTAGACTTTTTCAAAAGCGTCAGATTTTGGACTCTCCCTAAGGCTACCAAGTAGGGAGGACAAAATTCCTCCAATAAAAATAAGGAGGTCAAATAGATGACTATTGAAGAAAGAATTACCTACTTGGAGACAATGGATAAGGTAAGAGACCAGCAAATCAAAAGAGCTCCAAGTGGCAGTAGAAGAATTAAGCAGATGTGTGAACGGAGGTGTTAATCATGCGAAAGCAATGATTCCAATGAATGATTATGGCATTATGGCTGACAAGCATAACACCGCCAGAGTAGACAGCAGATTTGTTGCACAGTTCTTTGAGAAGAATCATAAAGAAGTGCTAAGGGATATCAGAAAAGTAGTATCAACTGACTCTGGTTTAAGTGAAGAATTCACTGAGCTCAATTTTGCGCTCAGTGAATATAGAGATACTACTGGAAGAAAACTACCATGCTATCTGTTAACAAGAGACGGTTTTACCATTTTGGCAATGGGCTATACTGGACCAAAAAGCTATGAAGTTTAAAGAACTATATATCAAAAAGTTTAATGAGATGGAAGATTTCATAACAACGCTTATTTCAGCAAGAGAGATGTTTCCTATCTTAACTGAAAATATCAGTTTAATTCATGACCATCCAAAGGCTTATCACTATAGTAACGAATGCGACATGATAAATCGACTTGTTCTTGGGATGTCAGCAAAACAGTTCAGGGAATTGTATGGGCTAGATAAAGGACAAAGCATTCGTCCTTATCTAAGCTCTAGTCAAATGTATCTAATAGATAGATTGCAAAAATTGATGCGGGGTTACTAATTTCAACACCAGACTATCAATCAAGAAAAAGACAACTTGAATGGTATTTAGGGAAAGATTGGAAGGGAGGCAGACCATGAGTAAGACGTATAAAAACACCTTGAAAATCCAAACTTCAGACCACTTGCATATATTTGCGCTCCATATAGTGGTGATAAAGATTTAAACATTAAGAAAGCAATTCGTTATGCAGAGCTGGCATACAAGAATGGTGCAATTCCTGTTACACCACATCTCTTATTTCCTTTTATGGATGATAGAGATTTAGAACAAAGAAAGGATGCACTTTTTATGGATATCATACTTCTTGGTAAATGCCAGGAAGTATGGGTGTTTGGCAGTCAAATGACTGAAGGATGAAAAGAGAAATTGAAATCGCTGAAAAAGAAAACAGGTGATTAGGTATTTTACAAGTGAGGGTTTGGAGGTTAAGACAAATGCTAAATTTTTAATTGTTATGATGCTACTTGCATCGGAAATAAGAATAACTGCCTTTATCCCTAATAGGGTCACAGTATCTGATAGGGATAGCTTTATAAAAGCTATCTCTTTTGACCATGTTACAGCAGAGTTTCAAGGCAGTTATAGAAGTAAAGATAAGTTTATAACTTCTAATTGCATACCCTATGGACTGTGATAATGACCACTCAGATGATGAAAAAGACTGGGTGACACCTTTTGATGTGGCATTAGCCTTTCCAGGAGTATGCTTTTTGCATCGTATAGCAGAAACCACATGAAAGACAAAAGCAGGTAAATCTGCAAGACCGAGGTTTCATGTCTATTTTCCAATTGAAGAAGTAAGTAATGTGGATGAGTATGCTGAATATAAGGCTAGGATACAGGCAGAGTTTCCATATTTTGATAGTAACGCACTAGATGCTGCAAGATTTTTATATGGCGTTAATCCAGCAGAGGTGGAACTTTATGAAGGGATTTAACAGTTACTGACTATTTAGGAAGAAGACAATTTGAAGATCTACCTATATTAGGTAGCCAAATACAAGAAGGAAGCCGTAATTCTACATTAAGCCATTTTTGCAGGAATTATCTTAAAAACGATACGGAAAAAGCGAAAAAGGCAAAAAAAGCATTTTTAGAGGAATCTGAAAAAGTGTAACCCTCCTTTGGATAGGGGAAGAACTTTCACTCATTTGGAAGAGTGCAATCAGCTTTTATAAAAATATATCTAAACAAAAAGGATATATACCTCAGACGAATATAAAAAGTTTCTTGGGAGGAGCCATTACCGTTTACGGGAGAAAAGATGCCAGATTTTCCTATTGAAGCCCTTCCTAAGGCTTTACGAAGCTATGCAATTGCTGTGAGGAAAATCAACACAAACTCCTGTGGATATGGCAGCAGTTGGAGTTCTTGCTACTGTATCAGCTTGTATGAAAAATTTATATAAAGTTGAGGGAAAAAGCGGATTGGCATGAACCAACTAATATTTACAGCGTAATTATAGCAGAGCCTTCGGAAAGAAAAGTCTGCAGTTATTTCGCTTGTCATAAAAACCTGTGGATGAATATATCAAAAAATATAACCAAATTCATAAAGTGGAGTTTGAAATGTCTAAAGTCATCAAACAGAGGTTAGAAAACAAGAAAAACAGTCTTCTGAGCCAAAAGTAAGAAAAAAGGGAGAGGACAAAACTGCTAGTGAATTTAATGATGAAATCAGAAGTGTGGTAGAAGAACTTGTAAATTTTACAGAAAGTAAGCCTTTAAGGTTTATGTGGATGATACGACTACTGAAAAACTCACAGAAAGTTTGGCAGAAAAATAATAATGCTATTTCTATTATTTCATCTGAAGGTGGAATTTTTGATGTCATATCAGGCACTTATTCCAGCAAGGTAAATATTGATGTTTTTCTTAAAGCCTACTCCGGAGAAAACATATCCGTAGATAGAATTATGAGAAATTCTATCTATGTTTGAAAATGCGTGTCTTAGCATTCTCTTGTCTGTTCAACCTGTAGTGATTGGTGAGCTAATGAGAAATAAGAAGTTTCGTCATAGAGGGCTAACCGCAAGATTTCTATACACTACACCACAATCTTTTTGTTGGAAAAAGGACCTTTAGAATCAGAATGCATTTCAAAAGATGTATATAGGGAATATAAGGAGTTAATCGACAATATTCTGATGGAAGAAAAGACGGAAATACACAAATTATAAAGCTGAGTGAAAAGGCTAAGGAACTCTTAAAAAGCGTATTTTTGACTGGGTGGAACAAAAGCTTGTAGGTGAATTTACTATGTACAGCGATTGGCTCGGCAAAACTAGGGTGGGAAATACGCTTCGCATTGCAGGGATACTTGCAAGAAGTAGTGTGATAGATGTGGGAGATGCTCTTTTAGAAGAAGATTCACCGGTTGTAATTGATGAGAAGTTTTTCTAATGCTGTTAAAATTGGAAAAATATTTTTAGTCCATGCAGTTAATGCCTATGGAGACATGGGGAGTTCGTTCAGACTTTAAGGCAGCTCTTATGGTTCTTGAAAAATTAAAAAGAAAAAGAACTTGTAAACATTACAAGAAGGGAAGTCATGAGACTTTGCAGGTGGGTTGGAAGTGCAGAAGAGGCACAGAGCATACTGGATAATCTTGAAGACTATGGATATATCCGTCTTTCAGAAATAGATCCAGCAGAAAAATGAGAAATGGAAGACCTAAGAATGTGGTGTATTCCATCAATCCGAGTGTTTTATCGGAGTAAAAGATTTTTGTCACACATATAAGGGTTTTGTCACGCTGTTCCCACGTCCATACACAGTTCTATATGTAGTAATACTTATATATAAATAAATTAATTTAAAAAGCTATCTATATAGCGACAGCGTGACAAAAATAGGACAAAACTATTTTTAACAATTTGATGAAAGGAATAGAAATACGATGATTACAAGAAATGAAAGAAAAATTGAAGTTTATGAAAATGCAGGAGCGTATATGAGACTCCTTAAGACAGTAGGGACAAAAAGCGAAGTTGCAATTAGTCCTGTACTTCATGCTAAGGATACAGGTAGGTTATTAAAGGCATTAAATACTATTGATGAAATCTGTTCAAAGGCTGATAGTAATATGTTTTTCTGACTATCCTAATCTTGGAAATAAATATGTTGATGTGTTTTTACGGCAATTTAGCTAGTGAGACAAGAAATGATATTGATGAAAAATAAAGGTTATGGCAAAGGAGAGAGCAGATGAGCTGTTTAAGAGAAAGTGATATTGAAAAATGCTTAGTTCGTAAGGTGAAAGAAAAAGGTGGTTTTGCAATAAAATTTGTAAGTCCTAGTCTATCTGGTATTCCAGATCGTTTACTTCTTCTCCCGGAAGGAAGTTTGCTTTGTAGAACTTAAGGCAAAAGGTAAAAACCAAGACCTCTTTCAGCTAAAAAGAATGGCAGATTTTTAAGAAGTTAGGTTTTAAAATGTTTTGTGATTGATGATAAAAACAAATCGGAGGTGTTATTGATGAAATACGCTCCTCATGATTACCAAAGGTATGCAACGGACTTTATCATACAATAATCCAATATCAGCAGTTCTATTGAAATGGGTCTGGGAAAAGTGTCGACAAGCCTTAGTGCAACTCAATGAACTTATGCTTGATTACTTTGATGTATCAAGGACTCTTTGTTATCGCCCCATTAAGAGTTGCAATACATGGCCAGAGGAGATTAAAAATGGGAACATCTAAAATATCTTAGCTATTCTGTAGTCACTGGAAGCGAAAAGAAAGGCTTTGATGCATTAACAAACCCGCGCACATTTACGTATTATTAACCGTGAAAAATGTAGACTGCTTATTACAAAAAGTGGCTTTAAGTGGTTCTTTGATATGGTAGTCATTGATGAACTATCCTCTTTAAAAGTTATCAGGCAAAAAGGTTTTAAGTCACTTTACAGTAAGACCAAAGGTAAAAGAGAATCGTGGGACTTACAGGCACACCATCCAGTAATGGACTTATGGATTTGTGGGCAGAGCTTTAGACTCTTAGATATGGGAGAAAGGCTTGGAAGATATATCACTCACTATAGGCAGAACTTTGTTCCAGATAAAAGAAAATCAGCAAATGATATTTTCCTATAAGCTCAAAAGACGGAGCAGAAAAAGATATACAGTCTAATATCTGATATTACAATTTCCATGAAGTCAAAAAGATTTCTAAAGATGCCAGAGTGTGTCATGAACGAAGTGATAGCACTTATCGGATAAAGAACAAAAGTTATACGATTCTTTGAAACAAGATATGGTGTTATCCCTTGAAGAAAAAGAGATTGATGCACAAATGCAGCTGCCCTATTCAGCAAACTTCTTCAAATGGCAAATGGTGCGCTGTGTATAACGACAAGGAAAGCATCGTAAATCATGATAGAAAGCTCGATGCACTTGAAGATCGAATTGAAGGTGCAAATGGCAAACCTGTTCTTGTAGCTTACCGGCTTAAACATGATCTGGAAAAATAAAAAGATAGATTTGACGTCAGAGAAATTAAATTAGCTAAGGATATATCGGATTGGAAAGCGAAGGTGCCCATTGCAGTCATTCATCCTGCAAGTGCAGGACTGCGACCCAATCTTCAAGCTGGGGATCGACTCTAATATGGTTTGGACCGACCTGGTCACTGAGCTATATCAGCAGACCAATGCTGACTCTTTACCGTCGGCGGGCAAGATAGCATGGTTGTCATTCATCACATCCCAAACTAAAGGAACAATTGATGAAGATGTCATGAAAGCCCTTAAGGCAAAAGAAAAATACAAGATGTACTGATACATCCAGTGAAAGCAAGATTAAAGTAACGAGGAAAGAGAGGTTCTATGGAGGTACTTACTCAGTATGGAGGTAAGCCATGGATAGAATATTTAAAACAACACAGATTACTAAATCGTATTATTGAACTTGATTTAGAGGAATTACAAAAAGAATTAGAGAGTTATCGGTCAGTGTTTCAAGTATTGCTTTTGATAGAGATTATGTACAAACTACTAGAAATACAAGAGCACCATTTGAGAAATGGCTTGATAAGATAAACATTCTTGAAATAAAAATAGCTAACGAAGTGAATCTTTTCATGGATCTGAAACTTCAGATACTTGAAACAATAGAACCATTAGAAAGTCATCGATGAAAAGCTGCTGTTTCAATTACAGATAGTTAAAGGACTAGAATGGGATGAGATATGTTCGTTACTATTTGCAAGTGAAAGGATATGCATAGATGGCATGGAAATGCACTGGCTAACCTAAAACTACCGGAAAATCCAATCACATTAAAAGTTGTCAGCCAATGGCAGTTGATGGCAGTGATTGTCAGTAGATGTCAGAGGGCAAACATGGTATGATATACTTGTCAAAAGTATAAATAAAGCTAGCCTTGAGAGAGAAATCTTCAGGGCTTTTCTTATGCAAACCTAGGTAGGCATCTATACTTTTACAAAATAATTATAAAAGGAGAAATGAAAATGGATCAAGTGGTATTAGAAACTCAAAAATGGCTTTAATGCACCATGGTAAAGACGCTCGTTATGACAAAGCAGAGGAAAGTGGTCATACTCGATGGAATCACAATTAATGGATTAATTGTTGCACTACAAATTGAATTGCATATCAAACAGACTGCGTTTAACTTTGGAAAATGGCGCAAAGAATAAGTTTAACCAAAGATTTCCAAATGGAATTAAGCAACAGGAGAACGATGATAAATCAAAATAATGTTTATTCCATTATTCAGGAGCACTCAGGTGCAAGGGATATTTCTACGGCAGCAATATCACGCAAAAATTTTTATGGCGGAACGGAACGGCAATTAGAGAACTGAAAAGAGATATGGGAATTGAGAGATTCTACAGTAACACTTGATGTTATGAAAGCATTACTTTCCATGCAACAGTTTGTTTTGTTAAAAAGTTATGGTGGGAATTCTAATACGATTAGCTCAACAAAATATTAATAGAATATATAGGGGCTTAACAGGTATTATCCCATGATGGGCTATATGGAAGAGAAATGAACAGCATTAGTTCAGATATTACAACATTTGAGGGATACTTCCAAGTGATGCGACAGGAAAACTTTGGAAGTGGTACTAGAAATAAGTTAAAAGTAATAACTAAACAAAAATGCTACACAATATGGTGACTGGGTATGGTTGGCAAAACAGTATTAAATTGTTTTAGGATATGAATGTAATGTTAATAAAATTTGGGATAGCAAACTGAGTAGTATCATCTCTAATTTCCAATCTGATTATAAAATATCGGTTACAGCAAGTTTAGATGCAAATACTTGATGTCGTACTACAACCAAAGGAAATCCTGATAGAACAGCAAATGCTTTGATACAAGATTTGAAGTAACAGCTAATTTATTAAACAAATTAAAATCAGATGGATATGAAATTGTTGGTAGATATTTAACAGGAGGTTCTTTAAGGAAATTAGAGAAGGAGAAACCAGAAGGGGTAGATGGTGGAATGAGATATTTTCCTATTTTTCAAGAAAATGGAAGAAAACTTAGTGAATTTTACCTATTCTAAAGGTTTAGAACATGGTGAAAAGCAAAGCGAAGCAGCTCATCTAGCGATACCATCTACAGTTATTTATTTTGCGGTCGATATGGACATCTATGATTATCAGATTGATAGCAATATAATTCCTTACTTTAAAAGGTGTTAATGAAACGATAGATTCAAGATATTCTGTAGAATTTACGCATCTAGAAATGTTTGTAGCCAAGAGTTGCCAATGCCGATATTCAATATCAAGTTTTGTATCAGACATGTCTACCGGTTTTATGGAAACTTAGGATTCTCAATACCGAACAACTGAATTATGATCAATTTTCATGAGATTTCAGGATATGGAGGAAATTGGATCTGATAAAGTTGTTTTATAGTGGGAAAAATTTCTCCATGTAATGCTAGTTCTTGCGAAAGAAGTCTATAGTGGTGATGAAAATAGATTCACATTGGGTAAAAACTACAGAAAAAGCTTGTGGAAAATTTCAAAAATATTTTTATCACCATGGTATGGATATAACCATAATGGAAGAGCAATTTAGAAATAAGGAAACCGACATATTGGGGAAAATAGTTATTTAGGTATGTGTGGAATATTTACACACCGGAAACGGGAATTGACGATAAAAGAAGTTTCTGCAAGAGCAATGTGTCAGGTGACCTGTGATGAACAATCTAAAATAAAAGACAAAGTAAGTAGTCTTGATATTGCACATATGTCAGCAACAGTTCTTGGATGTTCATTGGGGATTTCTGAGGATAAAGGTGATTATAGTTTAGGTGATTTAGGTGGTTGGCCATTGGATTTGTTACTAAATTAGTAGTTATTACAAGGAAGCAAAGGATAAGGATTCTAAAGAGTGGTTAAAACAACATCTGGAATAAAAGTGATAATAGAGGATTTAACTCATGATGATATATTGGCTGATGCAGATGCTCACTTAATTGCAAACAGAAGTATTATTGATTTATCTGATACTTTTATCGAATTTTGTACAAACATAGTAAAAACGAAAGAATAAAATGTTTTACAAAGAAAGATCTGGTTCTTCAAAGCAAAATGTAATTAATGCCTTTTAGCAAGTTGGCGATGATGGTATAGATGTATGGAAAATTTGAAAATTTTTGATTTTGGAGAAGAAGTTGTTGAGTGCATCTCGAGCTGAAAGCTACCAACAAAAAGAACAAGCACTAGTTTTAGCTACAAGTTTTGCTGATTTTATTGCAACCTTATTATCTAAAAAGGATAACCGTGTTTTACATGGTTATCCTTTTATTTTGGAAAGCTTGCAAAATCTACATTGATGAATAGAGAGAGGGGAAACTGAAAGTAATATCAATACCCGTCAAAATCAAACATAGCCTTCTAAATATTTTGATTGATGGTTTAGTTCCATTAAATAGACTCTGCTTTATGAGGTACAGTTTTAGTATCAAGATAGCAATAAAATAAATATGATAGTGTTGTTATAATAGTAACTTTATAAATCATAGTTACTCAAAATATTACTTATAACTCAATAATAATACTATTCGAAAATATCATACCACCAATAGGAATACGACACTCTAAAGTCCATAGAAAGTTAGCTATAAATTTATCATAAAATCACCACCAAGTTATAAAATTATACATATTATACCACAAAAAGGGAGGTGGAAGGCTTGCTAAGAGACCAAAGCGTCCATGTTCTTATCCGATGCCCCTAACTTAACTGAGGGTAGGTTTTCAGAAAAGCACCAAAAGGAAGAGAACAAACGCTACGAGAAGTACGACAGGAATCCTGCTGTACGCCGTAGGCAGTGGACGAGTATGGAAAGAGTAAGAGATGCTTATGTTAAGGAGCATCCATTTTGTGAAGAGTGTTTTAAGAAGAAAATTTTTAGTACCTGTAGAAGAAGTGCATCACATCAAACCTTTCTGAAGGTGGAAATCATAATAAAAGTAATTTTGATATCTTTTATGCAAAATCGTGACAGGCGGAGAATTCATGCCCAAAGAGGAGACCGTTGGAATAAAAAGTAAATGGGTAGGGGCGGTCATATCTACGAATCTATCCTTTGGGGGAACGTGCGTGGGGTCTCACGCACAAAAATGCAGGTTCAAAGAGGGTACTAAAGAAAACTAAAAATAAGTGAATGGAAAGGAAGTGATGAATGTGGCCAAAGACGGAACATACAGGTGGCAGAAGAGTAAAAGCAGGAGATAAAACCAAGGCCAATAGCTGATACAAAAATGGAGAAAAAGTAAAACTGCTTGCCAATGATATCACCGGATATGTACTATGCAGAACTTGATTCTGTAAAATCCACCTGATGGTGTAGAACTTGATGGAATAGATATGCCAAAAACCCTGGTGAGTACCCATCTCAAAACAAAAGGATGGTATTCCACTAGGACGCAGATGAAATATATAAAGAAACATGGCTGTGGCTAAAGGAGAGAAATGCGAAAAGTTAGTACAAAAGATTGCTTGAGTCATATTCGCAGGCCTTTCGCCAGATATATTCAATGTGAGGATGCTATTAGCAGATATGGAATGCTTGGAAAGCATCCAACAACAGGTGGGAGTAATTGCTCGCCATTTATTCAGATGTCATCACAGTTTCAAAAACAGCAAATCTTATTTGGCATGAGATATACGATATCGTCAAACAAAACTGTACAGAAATTTATGAAGAAGATAGCGATGACCTATGGAGCAGCTCTAGTTAAGAAGAAGGAGTAAGAAAAATGATAGAAAAGTAAATCCAAAAACACGGATAAATTGCAGATAGAGTTGCGGGTGTTATTGTAGATTTAGCATATAAATTAAAAACAATCCTAAAATAGCAGTTGAAGTTCTAATAGGCCATGATTACGGTCATATTATTATTGAAACTAATGTAGATTTTGATAAAGAAGATATAGCTATGATTTTTGGAAAGAATAGCTGGTGGTACTAAAGAGATTAGGTGTGACATTAGAATTTACCCACAGGATACTCATCTTGCAGAAAATCAGTCAGAAAAATTAGATGCGTGATAATGGAATTTTTAAGGAATGCCACTCACAAAATGAACAGAAAGCTTTTATCTAAAAATTGCTAGAGATATTTATAAAAAGTACACATTTGATGGAGTATATTCTTGATAATAGCTGACTTATCATTTGTCAAAGCAATGCAAGTACAGAGGCTTTGAAAAATGATTATCCTGTGCAGAAATCAACCACTAGGTGATTGGACTGGTGGAACTGATGTAGACACAGGAGCACACAAAAACCGTAAACTTGGATCGGATATGGCTGATTCAGTTACAGGTGGTGACTTCATGGTAAAGACACAAAAGCAGATATATCAGTAAATACTCACTTTTCTTAAAGCACAGGTGGAACAAAGATCGATTGAAATTAGCTGTGCCATTGGTGATGAAGTAGTTGATGGTAAGCCGTATAGCGAAATCGTAAATATCGCAAGAAAGTATATAGACTCTATTGGTGGATTTGAAAGTTCGCTGAGTGGGTCTTTTTAATGGGGGTGAGATGATGAAAACAAAATGGAAATGGTAGAAATTAGCAAACTAGTCCCTATGTAAATAATGCTAGAACTCACTCACCAGAGCAGATTATGAAACTTAGATCCTCTTTTACGAGAATTTGGTTTTATCAATCCGGTCATCATTGATTCCAAGTTTAATATCATCGCAGGTCACGGAAGAGTAATGCAGCTAAGGAAGAAAAGATGGAAGAAGTGCCATGCGTACTTGTAGACTATCTATCTGAGGCACAGAAGAAAAGCATACATCATAGCTGACAACAAAATGGCACCCTGATGCCGGCTGGGATGAAGAGCTACTTAGAGTTGAGATTGAAGAATCAAAGGTATGGATTTTGATTTAACTCTAACGGCTTTGATGGAGCAGAACTGGATGAGTTATTTGGAAATTCTGAACAGGAAACAGTGGAAGATGACAAGTTCGATTTAAGCATGGCATACTTGAAAAAGCCTCTTTGTAGAAAAAGGTGATGTCTGGAATGTTGGCAAACACACTCTTTATGTGTGGTGATGCAAACAAGTGAAGATGTAGATACTTATGATGGGTGGTAGCAAATCTCATTATTACGATCTCAAGGGTCCGCATTTAAAAGCCAGCGACTTACGGATACGATTCGATGAAAGAGGAAGAGTTTCTATACGCTTCTTCTATCATTTGCAAAATATGGCTGGAGCATTTGGAAAGTGGTGGAGCAGCCTATATCTTCTCACGCCGATACGGAAGGACCTCAATTTTAGAAAAGCTTTTATTGATGCAGGATTTCATCTTGCAGTAAGGCTGTTGCATATGGGCAAAGAACCGACTTTGTTCTTGGTAGAAGTGACTATCAGTGGCAACATGAACCTGTGCTTTATGGCTTTCTTTAAAATGGTACAGTATCATGGTATTCCGACAGAAAACAAACACAACTATTTGGAACTTTGATAAACCAAAGAGAATGAAAATCATCCGGACATCAAAGCCACCAGATCTACTTTCCTATCCGATTCAAAACTCAAGTCAGGAAAATGCCAATCGTCATCGATACTCATGGAGGTAGTGGTTCAACCTTGATGGCCTGTGAAAAACAAATCGAATCTGTTTTATCGATGAACTTGATGAAAAGTATGCAAACAAGTTATTCTAAGACGCGATGTGGAAGAGCATCGGAGATAGTGAAAAATGTCTATGTGATCTCGTGGTGTGTAAGAACTGATTACATAAAGATTTTGGTGAAGAGGTGGAGAGAGATGGAGAAAACAGCATAAACCTCTTCATACACTAGGTAGCTTTATTTGACGGGAGCGTGGAGGTTTCACTTGGTGGCATTCTTACAGGAATTACACCGATATGGGCGTCGTGCAGAGCCATTCATTAGAGTGACAACTAGAAGATTTCAAACATGAAAACACCTAGGTGATGTTTTCGCACAAAGGAAAATGAAATAGAACCTGTGACACTCACTCACTTTCGCAGCCCATGCCAAGATATGTCTCAAGAGCAGGTAAAAGAGCGGGCTTATGGTTCTCGCCCAATTTATTTTATGAGGCACAGAATTATTAAAGAAATGAGGAGGAAACACAGCATGGAGAAAAACAAGGCATATCATTTGGGGAAAATGTACCAGGTGCATTCTCCTCGAAACGAAAGGAGAGCACTTTTCAGTCCTCAAAGAAATCTCCAAAATCAAAGGACGCAAAATTGATGAGGCTAGACCCAAGAAATGGCAAAACGCGTGACTCTCATCGTGCAGGAGATTTCACTAGTTGGAGGCTATTTGATGCTCAGCACTGGGAGCCCCCAAAGAAGAAGACGCATCTATCTCGTCTGCGATTTTAATGGAGAAAGTGCTGGATATTATTTGAGTCCGAAGGCGTGCGTCTTTGGCATCTTGAAAAGAGCAAATGCCCGTGAAAAGAACTGCCGGAGGTTTTAAAGAAAGCACTCAGAGATGCAGTCACAAATTCCAGTTGCAGTAGTCGACCAAGGGGTCAGAGGATGGATGTTCATGAAGAAAAGACAGGAACTATCACTGCAAGTGCAGGAAATCACCCGCCACTTTGTATTTGAAAATCGACAGGACAGGGATTTCAAGACGAAGCCTGATTGATATTAGTAATACCATAGGAGCAAGCCTGGAACGGGGAGGAAACAATCAGCCTTTTGTAGTAGAAGATAAGTACCAGAACATTTTGATGTTCGTATTACATCAGAAATACTAAAAATCACAGAGCCAATATCTATGAAACCAATGTGGCAAGAACCATCAATACAGGTCAAAACTCACCGGAAGCTAATCAAGGCGGATTCTCCAGTATTGTCTCACTGTGACAAAACAGCAGGTACATTATGTGCGATGGATGGACCAAAGGGTGTCACAGTGAAATGGCATCTCAAGGAAAACTCTAGTAGAAAAAGAAATTTATTCAACAAGTAAAAACTCCCATCATACTGAGGCGATGGAAAATCTAGCTATCACTTTAGTTGCAAGTGACTATAAAGATCCTCCAGTTGTAAAATGACATGGAAGGTAAAAATATATTGTTAGAAGGCTTACACCAAAGGAATGCGGCGACTTCAAGGTTTCCCAGATGGTTGGTGTGACGATCTTGAAACAAAAATCCCTACAGAAACTGAACTCAGAGTTTTGACTGAAGTTTTTGAAAACATATAGAAAAGTTGTAACGAAAGCTACTTCGTTTAGAAGGAAAAATCAGATAAGAAAATGGTTTGCTAGTCCTCACACAGATTCTGCAGAATACAAGATGTGGGGTAATGGTGGCACTTCCTAATGTCTGTTTTGTACTTGCAGGAATTAAGCACTTTTATTTTGAATAAAGACAGATATAACTTGCTATTTACAGCCTTTAGAGGATATATGCTACATACCCAAAATTAAAGGAGGTAAAACAATGCAAGTAAAATTTTAATGTTGCAGGTAAAGAGAGAAAAGAGCTTGTCAAAGGGGATTGAAAGAATCACAAAATGAAAAATCCAAGTATTTAGGAATGCCAAGTATAGCTTAGGAGGTTGGAATCTTTACAATTGATAAGACGGGGACAGTTTTATGTGAAGATGATTTCGCACTTGAAAGGTTAGTTCACAATCTTATCGGTGACGGCTTTGTACCAAAGAAGAAATTGCAAGGAGCCAGTGGCCACACAGGCTATACTAGTTGCGATTCCAAGGATAAGGTAGATTTAGCCAAACTCAATAAAATTTTGAAAATAAGGACGATTTAATCAAAAGGCACTGGGAGTTACAAGTCTTGAAATTAAGGAAGATGAAGAAAAAGTAAAGCCTTGGTTTGAAAAATATCGATAACGAACATCTAATGACATATACAAAATTCATTGCACTTTTGTGAGATGAGTGGGTGCTAAACGTATCAACGAATCTTCCAAAGAAGTTATAAATGAAAAGTATGCCTTTAGATGTTTTCTTTAAGGCTTGGATTTATCGGAGATGAATTTAAGAAGGATAGAAAAATTACTTTGAAAAACTTTTCAGGATCACTCAGCATTAGAAATGGAGGTCATGAAGATGATATCCACAAGAGGTTAAGAAGAATTAAGAAAGTATCCAGTTGGAACTAGAGTAGAGCTTGTATCTATGGAGGATATCCAAGACCGCCTATTGGGTACAAAAGGAACGTAAAGAGTCGATGATATTGTCCATTATGCTCTCGGGATAACGAAAAGTAGCCCCAAGCATAGCTTATGGCGAAGATTCTTGTAGGAGGATTTCAGATGAACGATAAAAGTAAAGGAGCAGATCCTCACAATAAGAGGAAACGTGGACTCACAAATATGTTTGATGTAAGGATTTCGGTTCAGAGAATCGCTTATGAAATGGATTTTTATGAGTTGGTAGGATTTTCTTGAAACAGATAGAAAGGCTTATCGTTGATTTCATTATTTATGGCAAATAAAACTATAATTATTATGAAAAATAAAGCACATATAAAATGACTTGATATGTCCTTCAAATTACGGGAATATACATACCACAAAGGAGAAACGAATATAGACAAAAGCAAGAAAACTTTTATGAAGCAACACTAAACGAGAAGAAAGCAGCCCTTTTATCAAAGAGAGCCTGAAAGAGACTTTATGACGAAGGCAAGATTGGCTGGAACGAATACCCAGAGCCAGCAAGTAGAAGAAAGAAAGAGAATTCTACATAAGGGCAATGAAAAACTTTGAGCTTTTATGAGACTGAAGGGCCTCATCACTCTACGTGATGAATTCTAGAATTGAGGTAAAGAAGATGAGCAAAAATGATAGATTTGAGCTAACAAGCACAAGATACCAACAGGCACACACCAGAAGATTTAGAAAACTAGATGGGGTAAGGTGACAACATTTCGAGATAGGGTGATTCTTGTGTAGGATACTACTATCATCCAGATGGAAACTGCTACTTTGCAGCAGTCTATGAATTTCTGATGATGACTTTATTCATGCGAAGGTTTTATTGGACTATGGGAAGCAAGTTGAAGAAAGATTTGAAGATGATGGTCACGCAATTGAGTGGCATTAAAACAAAACTAAAATCATAAAATAAAGTACATTTTCTTTAAAAATGACTTGATATATCTCTGACTATACGGGAATATACACATTACCAAAAAGCAAAAGGGAGATTAAGAAAATGACAAGCATTTATAGAAACAAAACAGGAAGCATTAGCAGCTGTTGTCTTGAAAGTGAAATGAAGGCTTTGTAGAAAAATACGCTAGCTCTCAGGAGCAAAAGAAGGAAAAATTGAGCAGCAATTAATCTTTTAGACATTGCACAGACAGCAAAAACTGTGACGAGCAAGCACACGAGAGTTTAGTGGGAACTTCTTCCAGCGGAAAGTTAACAGAGCATCGAAATCTTCATGATTCAGAAACTCAAGACAAGACATCAACAAGGCTCACCAAGCAATTCAGTGCTGCCAAGAAACTACAAGTAGTTTCAGATCCTAGGCTCTGTCTCGTAGTAGCAGCCGGTGGCTGTATTTTTATGCCTCAAAAGGGGTGATTTGATGAAACATAAGACTACAAGGTTTTAAAGCAAAAGTACTCTAAACATAAGTAAAAGTCACGCAGACTATGCTGTAAATTTCTACTGAATGCCCAAGCCACACCAAAGGTACATGGCCAGGCATTTAAGTTACTTCCTTGGCAAGAACAAACTCACAAGAGACGATGGAGGATTAAAACGCAATGGATATAGGCAGTTTGAATACTGCAGTATATATGAGATTCCAAAGAAGATGGGAAAGAGTGAACTTGCAGCAGCTGTTGCCTTACTTCTTTGTTGTGGTGATGGTGGTAGAAGAGTTTTCGAAGCTTTATGGCTGGTGTTGTTGATAGACAGCAGGCAACCATTGTCTCGGATGCTGCAGCTGATATGGTGGGCGATGTGCCCTGCACCGAATAGAAGAGTTAAGATATTAGCATCACAGAAAAGAATTATTTTCAGCCAACAAATTCTTTCTATCAAGTCTTATCTTGCAGGAAGCCTATTCCAAGCATGGGTTTTACATTCATGGGGGTAGTTTTTGATGAACTTCACACCCAGCCACAAACAGGAAAACTCTTTTTGATGTAATGGACGGTGATCAGGAGATGCCAGAACCCAGCCGTTATCATAACAACAGCAGGCAGATACGCATTCTATTTTGCTAAGAAACGCATCAAAAGGCTGACACATCTTGAGGGAAGAAAAATTGATCCTACTTTCATCCAGTGATTTATGGAGCAGATGAGGAAGACTGATACGGACAGTATCCAAAAAGTGTGAAAGAAAGCAAATCCATCGCTTGGTGCACGAAGTTGAATAGATAAAGTCAGCGCATGTGGAATCAGCAGCAAAAATCCGGGAGAAGAAAACCTTCAGACAGCTTAGACTTTAATCAATGGGTGAAACAAGCTATCAGATGGATGCTACTGGAAAATGGATCTATGTCCTGCAGTCGATGAAGAGAAATTAGAAGGCAGAGTTTGCTATGGAGGACTTGACCTTTCATCTACAACGGATATTGGCAGCCTTTGTTTTAGTCTTTCCCACCAATAGATGAAGACGATAAGTTTTGTATTATGCCTTCTTTTGGCTACCAGAAGAAACCTGATTTAAGAGCGAAGTGTGACCACGACATATGATGTTTGGGAAAGACAAGGCTAGTAGCCCAAAACAACAGAAGGTACGTGGTTCACATACGGCTATATTGAAAATTCACAGAAAAGCTAGAGAAAGGTTCAACATTAGAGAAATTGCTCTTGATAGGTGGGTGCTGTCTCAGATGGTGCAAAACCTAGAAAGTATGGGATTTCACTGTAGTGCCTTTTGACGAGGGATCGAAAGATGTGCGCCGACTACGAATCATTAATGAAATTAACACTGGAGCAGACTTGCTCATGGTGGAAATCCAGTTCTTAGATGGATGATGGATAATATCTTTATAAGGACAGATCCTGCTGGAAAACATGTACAGCAGATAAGGAAAAGTCTACAGAAAAGACGATTTGATGGTGCCACGGTAAACACAGTGCACCAGATAGAGTAAACTAAGATGTGGAAATGCAAATACTGGAAAGTGTGTGTATGACAGCAGAGGATTTTGGTGTATGTAGATGCTATTGCTTTTGAAACGCGGATAGGAAAGTGGTACCTCAATATTTCCAGCAGTTAGTTCTATTAAAATAAGAAAAAGTTTAGGAATTGACACCTCAAACTTGATGAAAATAAAAAGTTTAGGGTAAAATGTCACCAGGAGGGATGGATGAAAGTGTTGCGTTATGAGAGAAAGCTAAAACATAGAAATATATACCTGAACCAATTGACTGCATTTAAAGATCAAAGAACCCGTAAAGGTTATAACAGGAATTAGAAGATGCGGAAAATCAAGTTTATTAAAACACTGCAGGAACATACCCAGAATTCTGGAGCAAACACGACAGACATCAGGATAAATTTCGAATCCTGACTCAAGAGATGAATTACAGAATTATATGACTATGTAGCAGATTCCACTCACAAAAGAGCATTATTTATTATTTGATGAACTCTGTAGGATAGAAAGATGGGAAGATGCCATAAACTCACTTTCGTGTTGATTTTGATTGCGACATATATATAACTGGATCTAACTTCATACCTCATTGTCTATCGGAATACTCCATATTTATCCGGTAGATATGTAGAAATAAAAATGTATCCATTGTCATTCAAGCGAATTTATAGATTTTCATGATATAAACTAAATGAATATAAACACCAATTGGGGAAGAGAAAGAGCAGTAAAATGAGAATGATGAAATTGTTGAAATCCGGGATCTATTTGATGGCTATATGCGATATGAGGTATGCCTGAATAGATGTTGGACTTGAACAAGACAAAGGATGACTATTACCGATGGAGTATATTCAACCGTCGTTGTTAGAGATATTCTTGAACGTAAAAAGAAGAGGCTTAAGACAAATTACTGATGCAGAAATTATTTAGGAAAATCATATTATTTTTAGCAGACAATATTGAACATCATCTCTTAATTCGTAAGCAATACGCTTGTATCTGAAAAACATGATCCAAAAATCGTGAACTGACAGGAAACCAGCAACGCAAACTATTGCACTCTATGTAGAGCATTAAAAGAATCCATATGTTTTCCAGGATGTTAAGAGATTTGATATAAAAGGAAAAAGAGTATCTGCGAACACTTGGCAAGTATTATATAGTGGATATTGACTAAGAAAATTATTTACTGGGTTTAGAGATAGAGATAGAGGACATTCTTTGGAGAATAAGTTTACTTTTGAATTGCTAAGACGTGAATTGATGTGCAATTGGAAAAATTGATAATTTAGAGGAAGATTTTATTGCTAGCGCGCAAAATGAAAAATGTATATTCAGCAACTGAAAAAGCATGGAAAAATGAATTGTAAGAGAAAGAGAATTAAAAATCGTTACATCCATAATAATTATAAAAATGGCTAGTTACTTTAGATAAAAGTCACTCTGACGCATGAATATGATGGAATTCAATCTATTGATGTAAATTGAATCGCTATAAAAGGCAACAATGAAAGAATAACGATAAGTCATTTATTACAGTAGGTGCTTTTGATATAGAAATAGGAGGATGTTTGGGTGTTGTGTTTTGTGTGTGGTGTGGGTGTTGTTTTTTGGGGTTTTGGTGGGTGGTGTGGGGGGGTGTTGTTTTTGGGGTGTTGTTTGTTTTGGGGTGGTGGTTGTTTTGGTTGCACGGATGAAACAAATCCTGAAATGACAAGTTTCGCTCTTTAGAGAAACTATAGATGACACATTTACCCCTTGGGGTACGCCTATGCCCAGATTATTATCGAGAAATGGTGAGGGTGAAGTTTTAGACTTTATCCGCTTAGCGCCGGATAGGATGAAAGTGGACAGGAGATGATAAGGGCCAGATTTACTATGAATATTTTGGTAAGTGATTCAGATGGCAGGAACAGAAAACAAGGGATTGTTAAGTTAAACGGGCCTCAGATAATCTTCATGATCCAGGACTTGGTTTTGATGGATTTGTTGGATATTCACCAGTCAGTAGCAAAATGCCATAGGGTATGGTAATTGCAGCTGAAGAATATGGCGCTAAGTTTTTGGGCTAATGGGGCAACACCAAGTGGAATTTTAGGAATATCCTCGAAACAGTAGATCCCTGAGGTCATGAGGAGAAAGCTAGTCATAAAGGATTCTCTGGAGGAATAGCCACAAGATAGCGATTTTGGAAGAAGGAATGAAGTACACGCCGATTTTACTTCTCCAAATGAAGCACAGTTTTTGAGAAACAAGAGAAAATTTCTAAATCAATGGTGATAGCTTAGATTTGTCAGAGTGCCCAGTCTCATATGCGGTAGGTGACCTTGGAGAAGTCTAGCTTTTCTGCAATATTGAGCAGCAATCTCTAGAGTTTGTGAGCACACTTTGATCCTTGGGTAGCAAGATGGGAGCAATCCATTGTTCGGTAGGCTCACTTTCGAGGATGACAGACAGCACTTGCGTCAAATTCAATGTTGATGGACTCTTCGTGGAGATTAACACTCAAGAATGAATACGCTATGCCATCGGCAGGCAAACGGATGGATGTCTGCCAATGATAGAGAACTAGAAAACCTGTACCGTATTCCTAAGTGAAGAAGTGGGATTTGTATCTCATAATGGAAATATGCTCCCACCAAATCAGTGCCGGAGCATTTGCAGGTAGATGAAGGAAAGGAGGAAGAACCCACGAAGAAGTCTTTGAAGGGCACCAAGTCAAGTAATGAGAAACCAAACGAAAGCGAAGTGACAGAACGTCATCCTATTCCTTAATGGAACGATAGCTGAAGAACTTTGATGATGAGGATGACAACACCACAAGCTTTCAAAGATGGAAGCAAATAAGGGGGATGGAAACATCACTGTTTGGATTAACTTCCAGGAGGTGACCAGTGGCAGCAGCTCAAATTTACACGCGCTAATCGACTATAAGGGTGATGTCACAGTCAGATCGATGGCATAGCAGCAAGCGCAGCGTCTGTTGGCTGCACGGCAGGACAAATGTATTAATGAGTCCAGTATCTCATGCTCATGATCCATAATCCTATGACCACAGCTGGAAATAAGGGAGGATGGACAAAGCACCCATGCGTTAGATGAAGTAAAAGAAACCATCATCACGCTTTTATGAAATTAAGACTCAAATGTCTCAGAGCAAAACCGTCCCATCTAATGGATTCAGAGACTGGATGGATGCACACAAAGCGGTAGAGCTTTGGCTTTGCAGATGATATTCTCCAAGGACGTGATACCACTGATATAGAAGTACCATCGTGGTGAGCATGCTGATGTATTCTAAAAGAAAAGGTAGTTAATTCGCTGATGGAAAGAATAGCAGCTAAATGCAAAATAGAAAATAAAGAAATAGATAACACTCACGTAAAGGCGGATTCTCAATGGAACGGGCTTTTAATGTCGATGGAGGTAGCACAATGCGAGTAAGATTTTAGAAACATCATTGAAAACGCACAAGGCCGTGAGGCTGGGTGCTACGCATTTCTTGAGTAAAGAGATGGGTGATGGACTTTATCTCGAGCGAAGATGTCTTTGACATGATGAAATGGGAAAAAGAAAAGACCATAACCAGCAGCTTAGAAAACGGAGCTGTCTGCAAAAGATTGAGGAAATGGACAAAGAGCCATTCCAAACCTATGTCTGATGCTATCGTGACAGTCCACGAAGGTTGATGGCAGAAAGACAGCCAGTAGCCAAGAGGACATGCATACAAAGAATTCCAGCTGCTCACCGCACTTATGAAACCACTTTCAAGAAAGTAAGTGATATTTTGCAGGAAGGTGTAAGACGCGGATGGTGGTTATCTGTACCTGGAAGAATATGATAGTAGATCGTTCGAAACGCTTGAAGAAGAAAATATCTGCGCGGACTCGGCGACCGTTATATTACCGCCAGTGGTCAGCAGGTGATTATACGCGCCAGGATCCCGCAGTTGCTTGGCCTGGAAGAAGGTGGCATTAAACTTTTGGTGATTCGGAGCTTTAGTACACAGTCTTGACGCCCATAAACTTAAGCGTTGCAGTCAAGATTACAGAGATTTATATGATGTGCTTTTAAGTTAGAGGACCATATTTTGATGCTCTTTGGTAGAGTTTCGCAAAACGCAGAAGAAGATGCCTTTTTAACGGTGATGAGACAGGAAACCAACAGGCATCTTTAACAAGAAAGAGGGCGCAGCCTCTTAAAAAGAAGTGACAGGCATCAAGAGCGATGATTTGATTGACCTTATCCATGCACTAAAAGTTGTCCCTATCATAAAAAGGCTGCTTTTATCATGAACGATAAGACTATCTCACCGTTTAGAAAGTTTAAAAGATAATAACGGTGCATCATTTATAAACTATCTTACCAGGAGGAGAACCAAAATAAGTTCTAGGATATCCAGTATATACTTCAGCTTTTGCACAGAAAATGCACGTTTTGGTGATTATAGCATTACGCATATCGGAGATAGAGGAACCTGTTCTTTTAAGGAAACTGCTACTGAATTATTTGCTGGTAACGGCATAGATTGGTTTTGTAAAAGAAAGAGTAGACGGCAAACCTTAGTATTAAAAGAGGCCGTTCAGATTCTTCCGGTAAAACTTACTGCTAGTGCATGAAATGAAAGTAGTTATGGTTGTAGAGTCTAGATGAAATGACTATCTGAGGGTGGATACAAGGCGAAGATGATGACTTAATTAACACTCTTTATAAAGTCTTCAGAAAGATGTGTCTGCTATAGCAAGAAAAGATGAAGAAAGAAATCATTGGTGAGAACTTTGAAGAATACAAGGTGCAGTAGCTATATGCTGCCGCTCTATCTTTCATGAGCATAGGGAAGAGGCAGATCATCATGAGTTAACAATTACACTTAGATCCATGTTATTTGGAGTAAGAAAAGGCGAATTTTGATGCCCTTCCGATGAAATATTGCGAAAATCGAAGATTTCTATATCTATCGTTAGTATACCCATAGTACTGGCGAGAACATGTTTTTGAAAAATGGAGAAAAATGATATCACTTAAATGAACGCATTGAACTTTCAAAAAGTATGGTCGAGGTAGATGATAGAAATCATAAAAATGTATGGAGTAAATTTTACTCTGCTGCGTAACTATCAGCAGTGAAAAGTCCACAGGAAAGAAACAAGCAGTGGTGCTACATGGGATCAGCAAGATTGACTACATTCCTATAGTAAGAAGTATCGGTCTTATCTTCCATTAGTTTATAGGGGTGAATTTTTCATGATGATATTTAAGAAGTGAAGGAGATTGACCATATGAATTACAGAAAGAAAAGTCTAAAAACTTCATTGTAAGAGTGTGAGAGGTGGAGCAAGGTAAAAATTGACAGTCTTTCATCTGAAGCAGTGAAGGAACTTGAAAAATATGCTGATGTTACAACGAGAAATCTGAAAAGGCAGTTCAAAAAGCAGAAAAGAGAGTGCGTGATGAAATAAGTAACAATGCTCCAAGTGATACAGGTAAGTATTCTAAAAGCTGGACGGTAAAACCGAGAGAAACATCACAGTCTGCAACTTGTCGTTCATTTAAAAATAGATGATCAGCTTACCCATCTTCTGTTTGGTCATGCAAAAGCGTGAGTGAGGTAGGGTATCTCTAGACCTCACATTGCAAACGCTGAGGAAAAAGCTATAAAGGTATTTGAAGAAGAGATAAAAGGAGGCGATTTCAAATCGATGCTACGTGAAATTATAGAAAAATTGATTTCCGAGCTGTTGTCACCATTTTGCAGAAGGTGAATCACCCAATCCACCTTTTTCTTATTTACATCTTGCCAGTGTTGACGATAACTTTTCAGCGGGATGGAGAGGTGTGTGTTTAGCAAATGAAGTTCATGTGAAGTTTAGCTACTGGATTACATCTAGATATAGAAAAGAAGGTAGAAGTTGTATGACTGAGGTACTGACATGCTATAACAAATCATGTATATATAGAGTCTGGTGACTCCATGAAGTCATATATATTTTGAAATGGAGGTAAAAGATTCAAAGTGGGAAAGCCATTAGGAACATATAACCTTAAAAATGTTCATGCAGCAAAACTTATCAAGCGAAGGGACATGTTTCTTTATGAAAAATCCTAAAAGCAATTCCCAGGGGCGGTGAGCATCAGCCTATGAAGCTGATGAAGGAGGACCCAGTCCTTTTATGCTAGACGCATGCCATATTTTGGTTCATCGCCAATAACGGATGCTAGCGGTGGACCTTGAGATTGCACTCATGGTCCAGAGTGGTTTGAAACGAAATCTAAAGGAAGAACTGGATAAAACGGAGTACTTTTAGAAAAGGCAAATGTATCAGGAAACAGAAAAGTTTGCACTGTTATTTTGATAAATTCATGGTGATATAAAATGCAGTGAGCACGTTCTATATAACTGCTCAGCATCAAGACCTTCTATGAGTCTGACTAAGGAAGATGCCATTGGAAATCCAGGAACAGACATTATCTCTAACAGCAGGTCCAAGAGAGGATCGACTTGCTTAGAAATCAAGAACTGGAGATGCTCATCATCGCTGGGACCCTATGCCACTGGTGCGTTTCAAGAATGTGTATGTTTCCCAGCGTACAAGGTGGAAAGCACCTAGACCCACCACAGGAGGACATTAAGGAGGATTTTTGCTAGACGAGTGCAGAGTAGGAGAGGTTGATGCCAAAGTTTCGTTCATCAGCTACTATTCCAAGGCTATGCAGAATTAAAGTGAGAAGATACTTTTCAAGGACCTATCAGACTAGAAAAACCCAGCACCTAAGGCAAAATGGAGGGTGTTTGAAAGTCTGATGACCAATAACAGAGATATTTGAACCTAGTCCATCATGGCTTACCATGCAGATAGAAGTATTCCGAACATTGATGGTGATCGGACCAGTTTGACAGATGCTTTTCCATTTATGAGGATTCTTCCAGAGATACTGTGGGCTACATATGGGTGGAGACCTTGGAGACGGAGGTTCGGTCTACTTCCAAAAGTAGCAGGGAAAATGACAGCAGCACTGTTTCTACACAAGGTGTGTGGAAATAGGGATAAGCTTGTTTCTGAGCTTGGTTACTTACAATTGGAAATGGTACTAGATATTTGGACTAGAAAAAGCAAATGACACGACGAAATATAGTAAAGTGGCTGGTCAAGCTAGAGTTTGACAGAGTTTTCAATTTACGAAGCCTTGGGTATTCTTGGTACAATGAGCAATAAATAAAAGAGCAGATGTTGACCTATGGGAAGTGATTAGTTTATGAAGAAAGCAGTATTTATCTGATGTTGATTCTGTTCATGGTAATCGATGTATACTCGTGCTTATGTCCCCTGATTTTTGTTTCCAAAAAAGAAGCCTATATGTTACAAATCAAGATGACTATATAGTAGAAAGTGTAAAAAGAATATTTTCACACTAGATATGATGTTAGTAAGATTGTTTATCAACAGAGCTTTCCAGATGGCTATTTTGTTATATATGACATCAGTTGAGAGAAACACGAAAGAACTTGATGACATTTAATGTTGTCTGAAAGTGATAAAAATACAACAATGAATTTAAAGCCAGATACATCCAAATATTTGAGGCTATTCACGGCAGAACTTATAATTGAGTTCTTTGCACAGTGCAGTGGTTATTATTGCTACATAAGAAAAGAATCAGAAGAAAATGCTGGAAAATTGTTCATAGAAAGTTTTGGGGTAGCATGGTGACATAGGTAGACAAGTAATTTGATCCAATTCAGAGCTTGTCCTAACTAAATACATACTGCTTCAGACATTTACGAGAAAAGTACATGTCTGCGTGCTCTCATTTTGGAGAAGGAGGTCAAGTGGCCAATAGAAGAAAAGGTATTACTGTGTTGAGATTGGTGGAGATACTGCGACTCATGATAGCTACAAAAGGTTGTGATTCTACAGAATCAACGCAGTCACGCTTCGGTAGGCAGTGAACCAGCCTATTAAGACTTGATCCTTCCAGTGCAAAAGCTGCTTGTTCAAGGCAGCAGTTACTTCAGCAAGGAAATATCTGAAACAAGTAATAGGATGGAATGCCTTAAAAGGAAAGCAGGACAAAGGCAAGCAACAAAGTTCAGCTAGAAAATGGAGAACTGGGCCAAGATAGGTATAACGCTCTTCCAAAGAGGGGAGTATTGGAGCAGAAAACCAAAACTAAAAAGCCTTGAGGAGGAAGCGAGAGTACCCATCTCCGCATCATCTGTTTCTGCGAAAGAGGCAGGGGATAAGATTAAAGCGAAGTGAGAGAGATGACGTCAGACTGGCAAGTTGTCCAGGTCTATCACCGCCTGCTTCTAACCTTATCGTAGCGATGTGAGTGCTGCCTTCTTCTATCTAGCTATAATGGAAAGTGGATAAAGGAATGAGATCGTCACGCAAAAGACTGCGTGCATCTGCAGTGGTGAAAGCGCTCGAAGATATGCAAACAGCATGAAAACATCGCTACTTCAATTCTCTGGATTTTGGGCTTGAAGCGGGTGCTGCTATCGGTGAAGTAAATGCTAGATTTGGTCTTTGACCGGGCAGAAACTTTAAGATTTATCTAAGTAAGTTCGTGGGTTTAGCTCCAAGCCAATATTAATACGGATGCATCTCATGCGATTGATAATACGCAGAAAGTCATATCTGCATTTGGTCTAAAAAGCAAGTGATGCAGGAGCCTTACTTGATACACGATGCTGCAATCGACAAAGACACCGGTATAGTACGATACTCACTTGCAAAGAGTATGAGACAACTCTGCAGCACTTCAAAGCAACTAGGATTTTCTGCAGAAGTGATGCGCGAACTGTAGGAAATGTTGGAAATATCTGGTGCTGACATCACAGGTAATGACAGGATTTACAAAAGGCACTTGCTAATGCTACAGCAAAATGGAAAAGCCTATGAAAAGAGGCACTAAAAAGAAATCCAAGACAGCATGGTGAATGCTAGTAGTGAAACGGAAGGACTACAAAGCTGCTTATGAACTCTTTGGTAAAAGAGCAGGTGGAGCAATTTATCAAAGCTTGTAAAACGGCTCCTTATCATTTGAAGAATTAGGTACATCTAAAAGATAATATTGGAAATCTAGATAGCACATTTTAATGAAACACTTGATCCAATAGATAAATTTCGTGACCTCTTAATATGTTAAAGATAGTAGGTGCTGATGTCGGCAACTCTCTTATGAGCGTTCTTGCACCAATGCTTACCAAGTTTTCTGAGATGATGAAATCCTTAAATGAAAAGTGGAATAGTCTATCTCCTGGTATGCAAGATGCCATTGTAAAAATTGCCCTTATTGCAGCAACAGTTGGACCTGTAGTAGTCATGAGGAAAAGTTATCAGCAGTTGGAACAATCACTTCTGCTCTTGGTGGACTTATCAGGACTACTTGAAGACAGCGCGACTACAGCAGTGGGTGTTGCAGGGAGGTCACCAGTGCAGCAGGAACAGCAGCCGCAGGTACTGCCGCTGGAGGGGCAGCAGTTGGCTTTGGAGCACTTAATGTTTCACTTCTTCCAATCATAGGAATTATTGCAGCTATCATAGCAGCAGTAGTGGCCATCATTACTCATTATTAAAAATTGGGGCGCTGTTACCAGAATGGTTCAAAGGTTTATGGGAAAACTGTATCCACTGCAATTATAGTGATGGCAGACTATATCAGATTTATTTAAAGGAATATGGGAAGGCTTAGTTAGTATCTTCTACAGTTTGGGAAACCATAAAAATGTACTTTACTGTAGCACTGATGTTTATTGTAGAACTGATTAAGAGGCTACTTTTGAACTGATCACACTTCCTTTTAGATTCATTTAGAAAACTGCAAAGAAACCATTATGGCTGTGTGGGGAGGCAATAAAAGACAGTAGTAATGACGGTCTCATACGATTAGTTCCTTTATTTCTACTGTCATGAGATGCCATAAAAACTGTTATTACAACTGCGTGGAATGCAATAAGCACCACGATTTCTACTGTACTTAACGCTATAAAAACTGTGATTACTACAATCTTTAATGCAATAAAATCAGTTGTAACAAATTGTATGGAACGGAATCAAAAAGTGTAATTGGATCTGTGGTGGACGGGATAAAAGTCAAAAATATCATCTGTATTTAATGCTGTATCCAAGTACAGTAAGTTCTATATTTAATGGAATCACTACAGCTGTTTCCATTTGGAATGGTATAAAGAGTGCCATTGTTGCACCGATTGAGGAGGCAAAGAATAAGGTGAAAAATGTGGTAGATGCCATTAGGAGATTTCTTTGCTGGTATCAGCTAAAAACTACTACATACATAAACTGCCTCATTTTCAGCATTCGAGGGCATTTCTCTTTAGCTATCTCATCCATTCGTACATCTCTATTGACTGGCATAAAAGGCGATGAATAAGCCAATGCTCTTAAATGGAGCAACTATCTTTCGAAGTAAAGGTGGACATCTTCTTGGAGGTGGAGAGGCTGGACCGGAAGTTATTATGGGACTTGATGCTCTTCAGAACATGACGGCTGGCAGCAAATGGAGATTTACTGAGTGTCATGAATAGAATAGTAGCCATCATGGATACCTATTTTTCCTAAGTTCTCTGAAAACAAGTATTGTACTTGACTCTGGAGAACTGGTTGGAGGAATGCACCGCAGATGGATATGGCACTAGGGAAATTGACAAAATAGAAAGGCAAGGGGTGGCAAGAATGTACGGAATGAAAATAGGAGAGTTTCATAGTTATAAAGACTTTGACTTGTGCCGACAAGTAAGCCGGTTATTAACTTACCATCACCAAAGCTAGAGTATCTTGATATACCGGGAAGACATGGTGAAATTGATATAACAGAAAGCCTTACAGGAGAAGTAATCTATGAAATGAGAACAGGGTCATTTGAATTTATTGTTTCAGATACTGAAAAATGGCAAGAGGTTTATGGGAAACTTTTAAAGCACAGTTCATGGTAAAAAGACAAAGCTAGTACTTGATACAGAAAAAGACTATGTATATTTAGGAAGAACATGGGTGAGTGAATTTAAGTCAGATAAAAATTATTCTCTGATTACTTTGGATTATAAGCTTTGAGCCATATAAGTATAGGCTAGAAGATTTTGAAAAATGGTGAGTTTACTCATAAAGTTAATGGGATTGTTATTACAAGTAGTAAAACTATAACATTACCCTTTGATTCAGATATGACCATAGTTCCTGAATTTCATAACAAAACAGAAAATGTTCTAGCTTAAATTTTTGAAGGAAAGAAGTTTACTTTACCTAGAGGAAAAGCAGGTTTCCCGAAGTTAGAGGAAGAAAGAACTTAGTGCTTATCTTCAGGTAGTAACACACTAGATATTTCATACAAGAGGGTGGCTATAGGTGTATAAAAATTGTGATGGATGGAAATACCATCTGTTATCCGGTGATGAAAAGGCAGTTCTAATTAGTTCTACACTAAATTTTGGAACTCAAATACTGCCGGTAATCTCGAATTTATTTGTCCGCCTGAAAATCCATACTATGATCTATAACAGAAAATCTATTGTCAGCGTATACCGAGATGAAAGAGAAATCTTTATAGGAGAAACAGAGAACTAGACAAAAGACCTACAAGGAAATAAGAAAGTCCAGTGCGTAGGTCTTTTATCATATCTAGCTGATAGCATTCAGCCTCAAAATGGAATATCATAACCAAACACCATACCAGCTACTATCAAAGCTTTTTGAGATATTCATAACGAAAAAGTGGATGAAAAGAAAAAGAATAAAGCTTGGAAGAGTGACCATTACCGATCCAAATGACTCTTTATATCGCTACACCAATTATGAAACCACACTAGAAGCTATTATGACAAAGATGGTAGAAAAAGCTTGGTGGCTATTTGAAACTAAGAGAAGGAACTCACTTAATCCTTGATTATTTAAGACTTGAAGAAATGGGAAAAAGACACAGGGGCAGTGCATTGAGTTTGGACTAAACCTTCTTGATTATACAGAAGACTTATCAGCAGAAGATGTGGCAGCAGCCATCATCCCACTTGGTAAGGAGATAGAGGGTGATGCTAATGCTGTTCTGAAACAATATACAGATATTACATCAGTGAATGATGGTAAGAACTACCTTGTTTCTAAAAGAGGCACTTACTGAATTTGGGTGGGTCAGAGTGGTACGCTGGGAAGATGTAAATCCCGTTCCTGCAAATCTTTTAAGAAAAAAGGGGCAGAGTGGCTTAAGGATAATCAGTTTGAAATGGTAGAACTAAACCTTTCAGCTGTTGACTTATCTGAGTTTGGAATCTCTACAGAAACCATTGAATGTGGAGATAGGGTAAGGTGCAGAAGCCTATCCATTTGGAATGGACAGAATTTTTCCTGTTATGAAACAGACCATACCACTGCAAAAGCCTGGGTGAAATTAAGGTTGTGCTTGGAAGTAATCAGAGTAAAGGCTATATCCAAAGTTCTCAAGATGCAGTAAGACAGATAAAAGAAGAAGGTCTTGTTACAAGAAAATTGATAATGAAAGAGGTCACAGTGCCATTGATAATCTTAAGGCTCAAATGAATACAGGAACCGGTGGATATAAGCTAACAGAATATGATTCTTCCGGTAGATGGCTAGAGATTTATATATGGACACCCCTGATAAGGACTCAGCTACAAAAGTTCTTCAAATAAATATAAGATGGAATCGGTGGAAGTCGTAATGGATATAAGGGTCCATATGCTGTTGGTATGACACTTGATGGGATGATCTATGGCGAAAGAATTATGAGTCACTCCATTGATGCTGAAAAGCTATCAGTTTCTTATACCTCGCAAGTAGAAAGACAGATTCTTGATTCAAAGAAGGAGGCCATATCTGATGCAGATGAGTAAAAATATACTATACCATCAGTGAAGTGAATACAAAAGTTTTCTGCTACGATAAAAAGATTGAGGCAAGTGTGGAAACAGTGAATCAAAAAGCTTGAGCAGAAAAATGGCAATTATTACGGCACCTATGTTCCCGAATTATTCAAGAGCACCAACCAATAGCTGGAATAGTGATGGATTAAGGCTTACCATGTTGGTGATTTTTCTATGATACAACAACGGATATGCTTATAGATATATTATGAAAAAGCAAGGACTAGGAGCTTAAAATTTAATGCAAGTTCTAGAACTGAAAGTGAAAGATATGACTGGGTTGAAATCTTCTATGAACTTTGATGCAAAGACATATGCACTTCCAAAGATGTGGTGGAACAAGTATAGCGTGGGTCAAATGGTATTTATCCCATCAGATAAGTTTTGGCTTACTGAGGTGTGACGGATCCGGTCATGATTATTATGGTTTTAAGATTGATTCTATAAAGAAAGCTGATTCTAATCAAGTAGCTAGGGAGGTGAATCAAAACTACCAACCGGATGCAGGTGATGCGGTCTTACTTTCAGGTTCACTCTTATCCAGAGTCAGAACACCTACACAAAGACGGAACTAGAAAACTATGGAAGTACTCATCCACTGAGAGCATAGTTCTTCTTTATCTTTTGACTGGATAAGAGTTGTGGATAAGGATATTAGTGCAGCTAAGGAAAAGGGCCAGAAACAGCAATATCAAAAATATCGTTGCTAGAAAGGCCTATCTCATCAATGGTGAGGTGAGTTTGGTACTTTTATGAGACAAAACTATAACAGTTTTTACTTGGTTTTAATGGTGCTAGTAGATATGGCAGATTACTGCAGGAGAGATTGGGCTATATAACGGTTCAATTGATAGCAGTAACCAGAGCAGTCTTGATGAAAACGGAAACCACTTTTTATCGTGATGGAAAAATACATCGGAAAAGATTGGCACAAAATGTCTGGAGTGGTAACAGCTCCCACAAAAAGGTTTAGTTTTGACCTTGATAGCGAAGGAAAATATATGGCATTTTCTCAAGAAGAATTTGCTAATGCTGGAAGTTACACTACAATGCTTTGTTTTTCCAGATCTAACAGTATTTATAGCCAGTATGGAGTTCATCTTGGCTGTAATCTTTATGCTCATGGATTTAAGATTGTAGATCCACAGGGAAACAGGGTTTGGAGTGAATGCTACAATTAACTTTGTACAGATACTTGATATGAATTCAGATGGCACTGTATCTAGATGGGGTTCAAATGGACGTATGGTTTTTAAAGATGGTGTATTAATGGATTTAAATTATTATGGTTAGGAGGATGTAAAATGGCAAAACTAATTATTAACACAATGAAGTAGTCATCAATGAAGGCACTTTAAAAAGGATATTATGACCAAGAAAGAAGTAAAGGACGATAAAAACACACTTACTTCTTGAAAGAAATCAATCACAAATTGGACTTACTACTTAAAGACAAGGAGGATCTCATGGAGAAGCCAAATATTAATTATGCTGCCTACCAGAAGTTTCGAGGGAGTTAGTTCTACTATATCAGCTTTTGAGAAAATACTAATTCCAACTTATATGGTTGAGGGGGTATTATCTGGCATACTCAAGCGATGTAAGATCTGCAGTAATCACAGAAGTCTCTTGAAGTGGAGGCTTTTAGAGAAAGCATTGATGAAATATTATGAAGATAGAGAAAAGAGCTTTAATGATGAAATCTTTAAAGCTAAAAAGGCAAAAGATGAAGAAAAGCATAGGAGGACAATCCAATGCATAGAGGAACAACACCAACAGAACATATTTAGGACAGATGTGGATTTGACAAATGCATCTGTCCTTTTTATTACCTATAAACAAAATGGCAGGTCGTCGCATTAGAGAAGAGTATTGATGATGTAGCGATAGAAAAAGACACAATCATGGTTCGTTTGTCTCAAAGAGAAACACTGCTTTTTCTGAAGGATTGTGACTATTCAAATACGAGAAAAATTGTCAAGATGGCAGTGTTATTGCATCAAGTTTAATACGAACCAATGCTAGGGAAATTCTAAAGGAGGTGAAATCTAATGGCAGAGTTTATGACAAGGTTTAGAAAGAGATGCACCGATGGAGGATCTTTTGAAAGCATCATTCGAGTGAGTGATGGTAGTGGAACAAATGACTATAACGGTCTCATCAATCAGCCTCAAGACAATAAGGTGAAACTCATAGGTGATAAGAGTTCTGAAGAATGGGGCTGAATGCAGCATAAATTTAGAATCAAAGAATTATTGAAATAACAGAGAGGTAAATGAAAACAAAATTTTTAGATAACAAACGTTCTTTTATGTTTGAAGAAACTAAAGGATACCTTTGCCAAAAAGGTAGAACTGGATGAGGTAAAAATTTTATTCCAAAGAATGTACTGATTTACAAGACGTAAGATAGCTATCCAAAAGTGTGATATTCCAACAAAGGTAGAAAGTCTAGTGATGCTACAGATTATGCTAAAAGATAGAAATCCCATAATAGCGTTAGTGACTGATGGAATGGATGCTTATGCCAAAATCACGGCACTTCCTAAAAAGGCAGCAGATCTTACCGATGGTGCTGACTATATCAAAAAGGCAGAATTAACCGAAGAAGTAAAGAGTCTTATTGGGGAATACTAGCACTGGAATTGTCAGTTGTAGAAGAGCTTTATCTAGTGGAGAAAAATCAACCATCTACCTTGTTTCTAACAGCAAGGCTGAAAATGATGCCTATGATGAATACATCTTGTCAATGGTAAATTTGAAAAGATTGACACAACATCAGTTGATTTAAGTGACTATGTGGAAAACGTCAGATATTACAAGCATCACCAATGAAGAGATAGACACACTTTTGGTCTAGGTGGTGCTTATGGCTAGCAGTTTTTAACTAAAGAAGGTTTAGACAGGTTCTTTTGCCAAGCTAAAAGGAAGATTCGCACCAACCGAAAGTCCCAAGTTTTAAGGGACAGCCGACAGTAGAAAACACCTGTGTAGGAACCAAATTCCGAGGGAAAAGAAGTGCATCAACAGAGAGTATTTTCTGCAAAGAGCAAAACCGCTCTATTTGAAGAATCGAAACTGAAGATAGCCACCGTGTTACCACTTTCTTATAAAGCCGAATCGAGTGGAAATTAGAAGATGGGATCTACTAACTGTGACAAAAATAAAGGAGTTTTTGCAGGGGCAAGAGCTGGAAGAAATGTCCGTATTGGCTTTTATTAAACTTGATTATGACAAAGCTGCGGGTAATATTACCTGTGATTTAGACCTTGATTTTAGGTTGAAAACTGATGGAAAATGCGAATTTATCTTTTTGGCAGAAACCAGAGATGGAATTGCCTGTTACTGCTCACAATGATAAGAGTCGGTTGATTTAAGGTATGATAATAGGAGGAAATGTAGAAAGGAAAGAATTATGGATATATGTGCCAATCCTGCCTTTACGGCAGTTGGAGTGATGGCTTTGATATGTAGGCGGGTGTGATGTGATCTATCATCGCAGCACTCGTTTTATTTAGAAGTTATTGGATTACATCACAGGGGTGATGTGCTGCTGTGTAGAGCAGGAAGTTATCCAGTGCAGTGATTTGAAAGGCATCTTTAGAAAGGTGCTATTTATTTTTATGCTTTGTTGGCATTACAACATCATTGATGTGCAGGTGATTAAGTCTGGAAGTGTACTAAGAACAGCAGTGGTTTTCACCTTCAAATGAGGGGCTTATTAATAGAAAATGCTGCACATCTCTGGACTACCTGTACCGGACTAAATTAAAAGCAGTTTTAGAACAATTACATGATAAGGAAAGAGGAGGAAAGAACATGAGTAATAGTAGATTAGTAGATATGACAAGCTAAGTCCAAACCATAGTGGACGAAGAAATCAGCCAATTACAAAAATTGTAATCCACCATACAGCAGGTGCAATTAGTGCAGCTACTATTGGTAATATTTGTGGGCTACATCACAGGCAAGCTCCAATTATGGAATCGGAAAAGATAACAAAATCGTTTTATGTGTAGATGAGAGTAATCGCTCTCGTGTACATCACTTTCTTGGTGTGATAACAGAGTTTCATCACTATTGAAGTAGCCAATCTCAAGCAACGGAGGCATCATTGGCCTGTAAGCGATAGAGAGTGCTTTGCTACCTTGATTGATTTAGTTACGGATATCTGCAGAAGAAATGATATCAAGAATCGTACCTATACAGGTGGAGATGGCGACATCACAAAAACATGAGTGGTATGCAGCGACCAAATTGTCCGACCTTATCTGGTAGTAAGTTCTCACATATTGCAAGCGAGGTAACAGAGGCTTTTGCAGGTATCTTGGTTCACCAACACAGGTACATCATCTCTATATAGAGTTAGAAAAATTCAGGAGGCAAAGAGTCAGTAAAGCACATTTAGAAATCTAGAGAATGCTAAAAAGTGTCAATGCAACCGGGATATTCTGTTTGTAGATGCAAATGGTAACTCAGTCTCTCCTCAGTAAGTGCTCCATCTAAAATCTGTAGATATCTTAGCTAGAGAGGTGCTTGCAGAAACTGGGGCAATGGACAGACAGAGTAAACCGTCTTACATCTGCAGGTTATGATTACAATGCTGTTCAAAAACAGAGTAAATGAACTTGTCTGGAAGTGCTAGTAAGCCTAGTGGAAAGTCAATAGATACTTTTGGCACGTGAGGTCATCCGAGGATTGCTAACGACAGGACAGAGTAAACTGACTTAAAGCAGCAGATATGATTATAATGCCGTACAAAAGAGTAAAATGAACTCTTATAACTATGACAAAACAATGCCTACTTTAGAGAAATCTAGGGTAGGCATTATGAAATATAAACACTATCAGATTTTACCTTCTCCTGGGTTACCTAATAGAAGGACAAAAGAAAAGTCCTTTTAGAAATGGAGGAGAAAAATGAAACATAAACTTCTAATCAGTGTTTCAAAAACTAAAAGCAGATGGATATGCCAATTGCAAGACCACTCAAGCTAAGGGAAGACTTATCACAGATTCTCTGTGGAAAGAAATCGAGACGTATGGTTTTATTCACAAGCAATAGGGTTGATGAGATTCCATTCAAAATGAAGCTGAGGATAGAGAGCGAGCTCAAACAAAACATGACTCAATGGATGGATGCGTCAAAACCATATAGATCACGTGGCTGATGTGTAGTAGAATCAATTGCAATTGCCAATAAGGATACTGACTATATTGAGGCAGATGCAAAAGTTATTGAGGAAAAAGCAAAAGGACATTTAGTGGAAGATAAGAAATTGAATCTTGAAAGATGGGTAGTTCTTGCAAAACTCAGCCAACATGGGAAAACTGCAGAGGTTAAAGAGCTGATTGTTAAGTTCGGTGGAACGAAGTTATCTGATGTACCAAAAGGGAAAAACTACAGTCAGCTATTAAAGAAGCGGAGGAAATCAAAATTGACTAGGCACCAATTTTATCTCCATCAAGTTCCCATAGGTGGCTGAACTGTATTCAAGTGCTGTGCTTGAACTAGAGTTTGAAAATACCAGTTCAGCAGCAGCCGAGGAAGGAACAGCAGCGCATGCCTGCGCAACATATGCTTGAGGCATGAAGATGCGAAAGTAAACGACCCATACGATTATGATTCCGACGAAATGCAGGAATGTACTGATGCCTATGCGTGATTTCGTTTTGGAGCAATACGAAATAGCCAAACAGAAGTGTAAGGGATCCAGCTATTTTGATTCAACAGAAAGTGGATTTTTCAGAGTATGTTCCAGATGGATTCCGAACTGCTGACTGCTTGATCGTTTCAGATGACACGCTTCCATAATTGACTTTTAAGTATGGGCAGGGAGTGCTTGTTGACGCTTGCGATAATTCACAGATGAAATATTATGCACTTGGAGCACTGGCAATTTATGAGAGCCTATATGACATAAAAGAAGTCAGTATGTCAATCTTTCAGCCACGTAGAGAATGTATCGATATGGACTATTTCTACAAGCGAACTAAAGAAGTGGGCAGAGGAAGTTCTAGAAGCCTAGGGCAGAGCTTGCTATTAAAGGCGAGGGAGAATATTGCCCAGGTGATTGGTGCAAATTCGCAAGGCAGCAGTTAGATGCAGGGCAAGGGCTGAAGAGGTAAAACTTGCAAAAGATGAGTTTAAACTACCACCACTTTTAACAGATGCCGAAGTTGAAGAAATTTTAGTTGTTATTCCGGATTTGACTTCATGGGCAAAATAGCATCTTAGCATATGCAACAGATATGACAGTTAATCATGGTAAAGAGTGGAATGGCTTTAAGGTTGTAGAGGGTAGGTCCGTAAGAAAGTATAAGGATGAAAATGCAGTAATAGAAAAAGCAAAAAGAAAACGGATATATCGATATTTTCAAGACCAGCCCAATTACACTCACTGAAATGCAAAAACTGATGGAAAGAAATGAGGATATTCTAGCGACCTCATTATCAAACCATCTGGAAAACTGACACTTGCACCAAAACTCAGATAAGCGTCAGCAAAGAATGTATCAAATGAAAAACGAATCTAATGAAATCAACGGAGGAAAATTAAAATGGCAAATATCAATAGAACAAAAGGTAATCACAGGAAAAGACACAAGACTTTCATATTTTAATGGTTGGGGCCACATCAATCAATGGAGGACCTGAGAAGTATAGTGTATTCTTCTTATTCCAAAGGATGATAAAGAAACACTTTCTGCGATAGAAAAAAGCTATTGATGCTGCAATCGAAGAAGGAATCGGGAAGTTTGGTGGAAAGAAACCAAACAAGCTGCTATTAAATTACCTCTTCGTGATGGAGATATTGAGCGTGATGATGAGGTGCATATAAAGGTCATTATTTCATCAACGCAAATAGCGTAACAGCACCTCAAATTGTAGATAAAGCTGTAAAACCTATCCTCGATAGAAGTGAAGTATATTCAGGTTGTTATGCTCGGGTATCAATCAGCTTTTTATGCCTTTAACTCAAATGGAAATAAGGGAATTGCCTGCGGACTTGGGAACATTCAAAAGATTAGAGGATGGTGAGCCACTGAGCGGAAGTTAAGTAATGCGGCTGATGACTTTCACAAGCCCAGAAGATGATGACTTCTTGGCATAGGAGGTCATTATGACGACTAATTGATTGGTTTATCGCTATTTTCATCGGCACATGGCTTTGGATTTTCGTAGCAAAAACACTGGTAAGTCTTTATCTAGACATCAGAGAAAAGATAAACAGCAGTATACAGGTGGGGTGGCACTAATCTGCCACTCCTTATTTTTCATTGGAGGTGATGAAGATGGAAACTATCAGTATTGACATTGAAACCTATAGTAGCGTAGACCTTAAAAAGTGTGTATATAAATATGCCGAATCCGATGATTTTGAATACTCATATTGCTTACAGCGTTGATGGTAGTGAAGTTAAAGTCATAGATTTAGCAAAAGGGAGAGGAAATTCTTCTAAGTTTTATCTGCTCTTTCGGACGAAAGATAAGTAAATGGGCATTTAATACACAGTTTGAGAGTGTCTATCAAGGTATTTAAAGGGATAAAGGTATCAGTCTAGATCCTTTTTATGATAATCATGAGCTTAGTACATCAATGGCGATGTTTTTAACAGAACTTCTTGAAATGCACCATGATTTGGTCTCCAAACATTAGGACTTCCATTATCTCTTGAAGGATGGGTGCTGTAGCTTGGACTTGATAAGCAGAAACTAAGCGAAGGGAAAAACCTAATCAGTATTTCTGTGTGCCTTGCACACCAACAAAAGGCTAATGGTGGCAGAACAAGAAATAGGCATTTTCATGATGAAGAAAATGGAGCAAATTCAAAAGCATTATAACAAGCGTGATGGAAGTGGAAATGGAATTCAAGAGAAATTATCGAGATTTCCTGTATCAAGAGACATTTGGGATGAGTTTTATTTGGATCAGAAATCAACGATAGAGGAATTGCTATTGATCCTGTACTTGTTGAATCAGCAATCAAATTAGAATACTGGTGTAAAAGGCTAGTCTTATGCAACAACTATCAGAAATTACCGGATTTGAAAATCCTAACTCAGTTCTTCAGATGAGAAACTGGCTATCGGAGCATGGGCTTGAAAATGGAGTCTTTAGGGAGAAGTAGCAAAGAAATAAAGTCTGCATCAGACGAACTAGTAGAGGTTCTTACTTTTAAGACAGCAGTTATCCAAGTCTTCTGTTCAGAGCAGTAGGCAACTGAAAAATGCTGCCTGCACAGATAATAGGGAAAGAGGAATGTTTCGATATTATGGTGCAAACAGGACCGGAAAGATTTTGCAGGAAGACTGTTCAACTGCAAAACCTACCACAAAAATCATCTACCAGACTTAGCTGAGGCAAGAGCACTTTAAGAGAGAAAGGAGGATGCACTGAAATATTATATGAAGATATCCCAGATACCCTATCACAGCTTATTAGAACAGCCTTGTACCTCAGAACAATAACAAATTCATAGTAGCTGACTTTTCAGCCATTGAAGCGAGAGTCCTTGCATGGCTTGCAGGAGAAAAATGGAGAATGAAAGTCTTGAAGAAGGTAAAGACATCTACTGTTCATCGGCTAGCTCAGATGTTTGGAGTTCCTGTTGAAAAGCATGGGGTAAATAGCCACCTTAGACAAAAAGGTAAAATCGCAGAACTTGCACTTGACATGGTGGTTCGGTAGTGCATTAAAAGCTATGGGAGCACTGAAATGGGACTTACTGAAGAAGAACTTCAGCCACTGGTTGATGCTTGGAGAAACTCAAACTTATGATTACACAGTCTTTCTGGTGGAATGTGGATAGAGCAATCAAAACCTGTATAAAAGCAAAGAATAGAAACGAAAAACTCATGGCATAAAAATTCTCATGGAAAAGTGGATTCCTTTTATAGAACTCTTCAGGCAGAAAACTGCCTATGTAAAACCTAGAATTGGCGAGATTAAATTCGGTGGAAGTCAGTTACTATGAAGGTGTCGGGAATGCAAAAAGTGGGAAAAGACTGGAAAGTTATGGTCCCTAAATTTGTAGAAAATATTATTTCAGGGGAACGGCAGAGATATTTTGCTTTTTGCTATGAAGACATTAAGGAACTGCCAGATAGTAGCTCATATTCACGATGAAATAATAATGAGGCAGATAAAAGAATGAACCTTTCCGCAGTATGTGAGCAATGGGAAGAACGCCACCTTGGGCGAAGGATTACTTCTTCGTGCCGATGGTTAGCGAATGTAATTTTATAAAAAGATTAATCGAAACGTCAGATTTGACCTTTTCCCATAGCTACCTAATAGGAGGTAGCCTTTATGAATTGAGAAGAAAAGAAAAGATAAAAGAAACCAAGAGAAGAAGGTCCAGATATAAGAAAATTTCAAATGAGCTAGGAATAAGTGTAAATACTATCAAGTCATTTTGCAGAAATAACAATCTAACTAGTGAATTCACTACTAAACAAATCTACTGTAAAGAGTGTGGAAAAGAAATTATACAAAAGGAGCACATCAAGAAAAAGATATTCTGCGGTGAGGGGTGTAAAAGAAAGTGGTGAATAAAAATAGGATAAAAGCTGAGATAAGACAAAACTTGAAGAAAATACTGTCTTAATTGCTATAAACATTTAAGGCCTATCTCAAGAAAACAGAAAAGATACTGTCATACCTGCTATATAGAGGGATAGGGTTTTAGAGGCGGTGATGGTGATGAATAAGGAAGAACACGCTGAAATGATGTATCAATTATCTATCTCATTACGTAAAATGCTCACAAAATAGCCTTTATAAATAAGGAAGAATTCGAAGAAATGAATTGTATTCACTGGAAAAATATCATCCATTTATAGGGAGCTTTTCTCACTAAATGACTTGATATATTAAGCGTTTAGAGTGATATATACACTGACAAAGGGCGAGTAGACCAATGAAAAAGCACAAAATCGATGTGAAAAAGCCACCATCGAAACAAGAGGTTGCTGCCTCATGCCAGAGTATCTATGGAAAACCGATAGACTACATTCCTTATCTGCACAGATAAGTTATTACAGCAAACTTATTCAAAATAATCCTGAATGGGAATTTAAAGGCGTTTATTCTGAATTATGGTATATCAGGAACAAGCACAGCTAAAAGACCAGGATTTATGGAAATGATGGAAGAGTGTAAAAAGGAAATATCGATATTATCCTTACAAAAATCCATCAAACGTTTTGCAAGAAACACAGTTGACCTTGAAGATAGTAAGACACCCTAAAATCAAAGGGAATTGAAGTTAGATTTGAAAATGAAAACATCAATTCATTAAGTGGTGATGGTGAGCTGATGCTTTCCATCCTAGCCTCACTTGCACAGGAAGAATCAAGATCCATTTCCAGAAAACGTGAAATGGGGGACAGTAAAAGATTTTAAAGCAAGGCATACCAAATGGAAGATTTAATGTATTCGGATATGTTTGGGAAGGTGATAAACCCGTAATTGTAGAAGAAGAGGCTGAGATTGTAAGAAGAATATATTCAGAATATCTTTCTGGAAAATCAAGAATGCAGATTGAGAAGATGTGCTAAAGAAGGATAACAACCAGGCAGAGGCTATAGTGGGTAGACTCTAACATAAAAGCCAATCTTAAGAAACATCACTTACACAGGAAACCTGCTATTCAAAAAGAATATGTAGTTGATCCAATTACTAAAAGCGAAAGCTTAATAGGGTGAACTACCTCAATATTATGTAGAAAATACTACATGAGGCAATTATTCCAAAAGAAATCTATGACAAAGTGCAGGTTGAAATGGAAAGAAGAAGACTTGCTGGAGCAATGGGAAATCTGCCATACCTACAACAGAAATGACCGGAAAGATACGATGCTCACATTGTGGAAGAATTTTCAAAGTAGTGTTAGAAATTTAGTAAATGGGAAAAACAAGTATTGGGTTTGTCCACGAGAAAAGCAGGACAGTAATCCCTGCATACCGATATAAACGATAGGCTAATAAAAGAAATTATCTGTGAAGTATTAGAAATTGAAGAGACGATCCTGAGAGTACTAAAGATAGAACCACGTTGATGTAATAGGAAGAAAAATTTATATTCTACTACAAGCAGTGAAGAATAGTTGAAAAACCATATAGAAAGATAGACAGAAAGAAGTATTTTACTGAAGAAGTTAGACAAAAATATCGGAGCAAAGATAAACATAATTATCATAGATCCAGCTCACACCTTTCACAGGACTAATTGAATGTGATAGATGTAATTCATTTAATGCTCTTAAAACAACACTAAAAGACAGGGGAGAAAATAACATACCTTTCATGCAGAACAAAAGAAGGAATGCCCACATAACTCAATTCAAGAAGAACGCTAAAAAAGCTATTATGTGAGGTGTTAGAACCTGATGAGTTTGATGAGAAGGTAATGGATGATCAAAGGGATCTACATTGCTGATAATAAAGTAAGGTTTAAGTTCAAAAGATAGCCACGAGGAAAAACAAAAAGAATATCTTGAGACGTGGTACTCCTGGACTAAGGAAAGACACGAAAAGCAGATTCTTCAAATGCATGAACACCGGAAAATGAGGAACACAGAAAAGAAGCAAGCAGAGAGAGAATGATAGGAGTGAGAAAGAATGGCCAACAAGAACGTGAACCACAATACCTGCAACCATTAGTAAATTTAATCTGGCTCCAATAATGAAGTGAAAAAGAAGAGTTGCAGGATATGCCAGAGTATCGATAGTGAAGAACAGCAAAACTTCCTATGAGGCACAGGTGGACACTATACAAACTACATCAGCAGAGATGACTGGGAGTTTGTGCAAGCTTATACAGATGAGGGAATATCACCAACACCAAAAAGCGTATGGCTGGGTTTAATGGTAAAAGATGCCCTTGATGGAAAAGATAGACCTTATTGTTACTAAGTCAGTTAGCCGATTTGCTAGAAATACCGTGAGATAGTTTATCCACCATCAGAAAAGCTAAAGGAACATGGTACGGAAGTATTCTTTGAAAAAGAAAATATCTGGACTTTTGATAGTGAGTGAGAACTGTTGATGATTACAATCATGTCCAGTCTTGCTCAAGAAGAATCAGATCCATTTCAGAAAACTGCACAACAAAGAAAGAGATTCGCTGATGGTAAGGTGACAGTACCTTTGAAAGATTTCTAGGCTATGACAGGGCGAAGATGGCAATCTAGTTGTTAACTACGAACAAGCTAAGGTTGTAAAAGATTTATAGACTTTTTCCTTCAAGGGTACTACCTGTTTGGCATTGCAAAGGAACTGACTGGCGAGGGAATATTAACCCTGGTGGGAAGAAGAAATGGTCGGCAAGAACAGTTGCAGCAATACTAGTAATGAGAAATGTAAAGGTGATGCACTGCTGCAAAAGTCATTACAGTGATTTCTTAACTAAAGAAAAGAAAAAGAATGAGGGTGAGATACCTCAATACTATGTAACAGGAAATCATGAGGCAATTATTCCACCAACTACATTTGATAGGGCGCAAAGGTTACTAGAGCAAAAGAAAAGCTGGTAAGAACTCGAATTTCAAGCGTTAGCATTTACTCAAGCAAGATTAAATGTGGGCGATTGTGGATCATGGTATGGTTCAAAAGACATTACGCATTCAACCAGCAAGTATCGTCAGAAGATTTGGCAGTGCAATCATAAGTTTGAAGAAAATGTACCACGCCACATTTGACGGAAGAAGAGATACAAAAGCTATTTTTACAGGCAGTTAATAAGCTGGTCAAGAACAAGAAAAGAAATTATCAGCACCCATAAAGAAATGACAAAGATAATCTTTGATACATCAGCGTTTGAGAAAGAAAAGATAGAAACTTGAAGAAGAACTTAATATTGTCTGAGCAGGTGAATGACTGTATAAACGAGAATGCTAGAAAAGTTCAAAAATCAAGATGAGTATGAAATAAGATATACCAGCCTAGTAAATAGATTTAATGCTACAAAGTGAGGCTAGATGAAATCAAGTGATCATCAGAAAAACAATCCAAGCGTGATGAGGTAGAGGACTTATACAGGAACTTGAAAAGCAAGAACTTATGACAGAGTTTGATAAAAATGTATGGTTTAGCATGAGGACTACCTTACAGTGCATCACGATGGGAAGGTTGAATTCACGTTCCTGATGGTAGTCAGGTAGAATTAAATAGATGAAAAAGCAGAAAGGCACTTCACTTAAATTTGAGTGGGGTGTCTTTTGTGATTTCATAGGCATATGGGATGGTATAATATGAATTAGGATTAATAGGATGAATCCTATAAAATTTGTACGAGTATTCTAGGGTAGGAAAAACAAATTCCTCTATACCAAAATAAACCGAAAGAAGGGAGGTAAATAAAATGAATATTATAAAAGCATTTAACGATACGATTGATTATCTTGAAACTGTTCTTGATGATGAAATCAGATGAAAGAAGGGGTAACTCACTTATCTGGATATTCTTATTCTATGTTTAGTCTTGTTTTCAATCTTAACTGAAATCACTCTTTCAGAATATTTAAGAAGTAGAAGATTAACAGAAGCTGCAATTTCATTAAGAATACAGATGAAAATTATGAATATTGCATTTAAGTTTGATATGAGTCATCAGATTCATTTGGAACAGCATTTAAGAATTTTCATGGATATACCCTTCAGAGGTTAGAATGGTAAACCATTTAAACTAGTTTCACGAGTGCAGTTGGCACTAAGTGAAAAAGGAGGAAGAAAGTATGAATATTACAATTCAAAAGAAACAAGCATTTACAGTTGCAGGTTTAAACGAACAAAAACATCAATTCATCATTATGTCCGGTGTTTGGGATAAACTATTTGAAAAACTATAGTCATGATGAATTAGCAATGCTTCGGAGAAGGACGAAGCGTAGGTATTGTCGCTGATGTGAAAAGTCCGAATTTATAAATTACATGGCAGGTTACATCATTAATGATGCAGACAAAAGCAACAAATATGGGCTTAGAGGTTTTAGAAGTTGAAGAAGCAGAATATGCCATCGTAGAGCTGACAGGAAGTGTTCAGAGTGTATTCATAACGGTTGGAAATATGCGATGGAAGTATTTTTCCCAGAGCATGGTTGTGTCCATTCAGGAAAGCCTGACTTTGAATATTACTTTGAAGGTGATATATAGTCCTGATTACAGAAATGGAGTTATGGATTCCAATAGTTAAGTCATAAATCTCAGCTTTATAAAAAGATATGTCTCATTTTGAGACGGTAGCAATACGTCTTTTCTATGCCCAAAATAAAAAGTTTCATAGTACAGAGGAATAGTTTCAGAGTTCAAAGGAAAAGTTTAATTGTATCAAAGACAGTAAGATACTAGATCCGCCGTACAACACGGGAAGCGCTTTCGAACACTATGATGACAATCTCGAGCATAGCACGTGCTAAACTTGATGAAACCACGTCTTGAATTGCTCAGAAACTTACTGAAAGTGAAGATGGAAAAGCATCTGGATAAGTATTGATGAAAATGAGGACTATTATTTAAAAAGATTCTTTGTGACGAAATCTTTGGTAGAAAAATTTTATAACTATGACAACTATAAAACGAGGTGCAGCAACAGGGCATAAAGCAATTAATCCTGCTCCAGTACAAATAACTGACTTGATGATAACATATACTAAAATAAAGAAAAATGGAATATACTCCTGTTTATAGAAAAAGAGATTATGATAAAAACTATTCTTTGATTTATTGAAAATTATGAAGAAGGGAATACTGGAAATTTATAATGTTAAAAAGAAGCTATGGTAGAAATACAATTTTACACTTTTACAGGATTTTAATAATTTTGCTAATAAAATTATTCGTTTCGCCCAACCAGACTATAAATCAGTGAGGTAAGGAGTTTTAAGAACTCATAGACAAATCAAAAGCAACGAAGAAATATTTTTACAAAAGAAAAACTTCCCTGATATTTTATATGGCATAAGGAAAATCGTATATTATTTTATAAAGATAAATTAAAATTATAGATGGTATTTTAACTACTAGTGAGTTTAGTCACTAATATCTGGGATGATATGAATTATCAAGGAATTGCCAAAGAAGGCTCAGTTACATTTTCTCGAAAGCAAAAACCTGAAGTTCAAAATAAAAAGAATTTTTGAAATGACAACTAATAAAGGTGATTTAGTTCTTGACTCTTTCTAGGTTCTGGTACAACAGCCGCCGTAGCACAAGATGAATCGTCGTTACATAGGTATCGAGATGGGAGAACACGCCACACACTGCAAAGTGCGTCTTGACAAAGTCATTGATGGCACTGACAAAAGGTGGTATCTCAAAATCTGTTGATTGGCAAGGTGGAGGTGCTTATCGTTTCTACGGTTAGCACCAACACTGATAAACAAAGATGAATTCGATGAGTATGTTATTAATTCCGACTATGACGCGCCGATATGTTAGCAAGTGCTGTCGCCCTCCATGAAGGGTACAGCTACCAACCAGATAGCGAAACTTTTTGGAAAACAGTCTTTTGGTAGCGAACAGAGTTATCTCTTCGCTAACGACACGACACGTCAACAGAACTTACCTAGATTTAATCAAGCAGATGATGACAGACGGAGAGTACCTCGTGATAGCTCGCCGTTCGTTTGATAAGGATGTAGATAACGGATATCCCAACATCAAAGGTATACCAGAGATGCTCCTTTTCTAAATGTGAATTTAATAAAGACAACTATAATTTAAATATTATCAATCCACCAATTTATGACGAAGAAGGTGAAATAGATGGATAGATTTCAAACACTATACAGTCGATGTATAGTGGTAGTGATGAGTTTACGTTCGCCACAAAAATACTCATTGCAAATACTCGATAAAATATACAATGAAGTAAATCTAAAAAGGAATGGACTTAAAGGACGCGTTGAAAAAGGTCAATAACTACTATCCCATTTGTACCGATTTTGAACGTGAGTTTATGTCTCTAGCCTTTGCGCTTACGACAGGGGTTGGAAAAGACAAGACTAATGGGCGCTTTTTATCACGTACTTATATACAAATCACAATATTAAGAACTTCTTTGTGGTCGCACCAAATACGATAATTTATGAAAAATTAACACGCGACTTATGTGATATAAACAATCTAAGTACGTTTTTCAAGGGTAGGTTGTTTTAATAATCCGCCAGAGATTATAACAGGGATGATTATCGCAATAAGTCTCTTTTCGCTTTTTCATCTGATATTCGCATCTTTGTATATAATATTGATAAATTTAACAAAAGAATCTTCTAAAATGAAAAAGAATCAATGAGCGACTAGGGATTCCTTTTATGATTACTTGTCTAAGCTTGATGATTTAGTTGTTATAATGGATGAAAGTCATCATTACCATGCGGAAAAAGGTGCAAAGGCTCTAGATGAATTAAAGCCGTTACTCGGACTAGAGCTGACAGCAACACCGCTTATTACAACGGGTAAGAAACAAAACACTGTTTAAAAATATTGTGTTTGAATATCCACTATCTAAAAGCGATTGAAGATGGCTATACTAGAACACCGTTTGCTTGTACGCCGTGATGTGAATTTTTATAATTTTGGTGATGAAGAAGTGGGACAAGATGATGCTTTGTGATGGTATTGATAGTCACGAAAAACACAAAGCAAGCGCTAGAGTTATACGCAAAAATAATGAGGTGCCCTTGATTAAAACCTTTTGTTTTTGGTGGTGTGCAAAAAATATTACTCATGCGGCTTGGGTGCAAAGGGTATATCACTGAGCGAAGATTTTAAAAATGGTATGTATCGTGATAAAACACTTATGGTACATTCGAAACAAACAAAAGCAGAAGATGAGAAGTTATATGCGACAACTACTAGCTGTCGAACAATTGGAAAAATAAGATTGAAATTGTCATTCACGTCGATAAACTAAAGAGGGGTTGGGATGTCAATAATCTGTATACCATTATTCCTCTCGCACGGCGACCTCAAAAATACTCCGCGAACAAATGGTTGGACGAGGTTTGCGGCTACTACGGGAAACGTGTTGGGATAGAAGAAATTGATAGGGTAATGTTAACCGCGCACGATAAATTTGATGAGCTGCTGTTAGAAGCAAAAAGGAGATTCTATTTTTAAGTGGGGAATCTCATTAAGGTGAGATGTCTTTGAAAAATGCGCGTTGAACAAACGACACTGAATTTATTTAATGATACAGCTAAATTACTAGACAATACGTATAGCAAATACCCTTTACAGAAAAAGTGATGAGATGGACAAACTCATTACAGAGATGAAAGCACTTATTAATGATGAAGTGGTTTCGTCTATTCAAGAAACTAAAAACGCTACGGCACTAGCTGAAAGGGTAAAAGCAAATGCTGTTCAAACCGTTAAAGAAAAACTTGACACACACCTAGATTTAGGAGAGATTTTTGACAAAAATCCTTTTTCCGACTGGGTTATCGAAGAAGTCAAGAATACTTACAAAGAAGTGAGTGAAAAAGTTTATCCCTATTCCCCAAATTAAAAATAACAGATAGCGGTATAGGGGAATACGAGTTTAATGATTTTTGATTTAGAACATCGCATTTCAATCACGTACCGATTCGAAACGATTTGATTGTTCAAAGTTTAACTCGATGGAAAAAGATCGAATAGTAGAACGCGCATCAAGCATTCATTTTGATGAATTTAATCCTACCAAAGAATTAATAAAAGCTACTTCGTCAAAAAGAAGAAATTGATTATGAACGTAATACAAAGCTTACTGATCAAGTTAATCAACGAAGCATGTGAGCACTACGAGGCTAAATTTGGAATTGATGGGATGCATCATATTATTATGATGAATAAAATTGGGATAGCTGATGAAATTTATAAGCAGTTGATGCAACATTTTTTATTGTAAAGCAAGGGCTGTTTCAAAGAAGACGTGGTAGGAGAAAGAAACTATAATCTGGAAAATAATTACAGCTACACAACCAAGCAAAGAGCTTTATGATGAAAATCCAGCGGGTAAGATTTCATCAATACTATTTACAGACATAAAAAGGTGTTTTTCCACTGCTAAATTTGACAGTATACCTGAATGGATACTCGTATGTAATCTTGAAAACGATGGTGATGTGCTAGAGTGGTTGCGTCCTGCACCTAATGAGTTTAACATCACGTATAATGGAAATCACAAGTATGAACCCGATTTTGTGGTAGAAACGGAGAATGCTATCTATTTAGTTGAAGTCAAAGGGGAAGATAAGCTAGACGATTTAGCTGTTATCGCCAAGAAAAAGCGCTATTCAATATTGTAAAAACAGTTACAAATTGGAGCAAGAAAAATGGGTATAAAGTAGGCATCATCTTTTATACCGTCTCAAAAGAAATACAGAAAAATACAACGTTTAGTCATTTAGTAAGTCGCTTTTGTGGTAGATGAAGTAAAATAGTAGGAGTTTTCACTGCGTTTGTCTCGTTTAGAGAAAAACGCAAATGAAAAGAGATAAAGGGAAATAACGCTGATAACTGTATGAAAATCAACAAAAACCACCTACTTTTAAAAGTAAGGTGGGTTTTTATTGTCTAGAAAGTTAGTTGTTTAATAATTTTTAAATATTGTCCCGTGTAGCTGGCGTTATTTTGACTAATTTCTTCAGGTGTTCCTTTGGCAATGATTTTACCGCCTAAAAGCCACCTTCTGGACCGAGATCAAAGATGTAGTCGGCACATTTAATGACATCAAGATTGTGTTCAATGACTAGAATGCTTTCACCGCTAGAAACGAGTCTGTCAATAATTGACAGGAGTTTTTGATATCGGCAGAGTGAAGCCCAGTAGTTGGTTCGTCAAGAATGTAGAGGGTTTTGCCAGTTGGGCGCTTTGAAAGCTCGCTTGCTAACTTAATGCAGTTAGCTTCACCACCGGATAGGGTAGTGGCCGCTTGGCCAAGACGAATGTAACCAAGTCCTACATCTTGAATGGTTTTAATTTTATTATAAATTTTAGGAATGTTTTTCAAAAAGGTTACCGCTTCATCAACGGTCATTTCTAGTACGTCGCTAATGGTTTTGCCTTTGTAATGCACTTCTAGCGTTTTCTTGATTGTAGCGTTTACCCTTACAGACTTCGCAAGGGACATAGACATCGGGGAGAAAAATGCATTTCTATTTTTAAAATGCCGTCACCGCGACAGGATTCGCAACGGCCCCCTTTGACATTAAAACTAAAGCGACCGGGCTTATAACCTCTCATTTTAGCCTCATTAGTTTGACTGAATAGTTCGCGAATACCATCGAAAGCACCTGTGTAGGTAGCGGGGTTAGAACGTGGTGTACGTCCGATAGGACTTTTGGTCGATGGAGATAATCTTATCAATGTGCTCTAAGCCAGAAAGACTTTTGTATTTGCCGGGTAAGAGCCTTACTTTGAGGATAGAGTTTTTCGTTCAACGGCTTTTTCAAAATGGCATTGACGAGAGTAGATTTCCCCGAGCCACTCACACCAGTGACACAGGTAAAGACGCCAAGTGGTAAATTTAAATTGACATTTTTAAGGTTGTTTTCACTCGCACCTTTTAAGATGAGCATACGATTTTTATCAATTTTGCGTCGTTGCTTCGGCACTTCGATTTTCTTTTTCCGAGTAAGAAAGCAGCGGTAATTGAACGATCGGCACTAGCAATTTCATCTAGCGTACCACTGAAAAACAACTTCGCCTCCTTTTTCGCCAGCAAAAGGACCAATATCCACGATGAAATCACTTGCTCTGATGGTGTCTTCATCGTGTTCGACAACGATGACGGTATTGTCTAGATCGCGTAGGTGTTTTTAATGTTTCGATTAGACGATCGTTATCACGTTGATGTAAACCGATGCTTGGTTCATCTAGGATGTAGAGAAACGCCAGTTAAGCCAGAGCCGATTTGCGTTGCAAGGCGTATGCGTTGACTTTCGCCACCAGATAGGGTGCCAGAAGCACGAGAAAGGGTCAGATAATTTAGGCCGACGTTATTTAAGAAAGCAAGTCTTTCAGTAATTTCTTTTTAAAATTTGTTTGGCAATAAAGGCCTGTCTTTCTTCTAGTTTGGCACTACTAAAGAAATCATAGCTTTCCTTAACGGTCATATCAGTCACTTCGGCAATCGTTTTATTCGAAAAAAAGTAACGGCAAGGGCCTCTTTTTAGACGTTTGCCACGGCAAGTTGGGCAAGTATGACTAATCATATAATGCTCAATATCTTCTCTGACATAATCAGAAGTAGAGTCTTTGTAGCGTCGTTCTAAATAAGGATAACACCTTCATAATTGGTTTCTCTTTCTTTTTCTCTTTCATTAAACTTGCGTAGGAAAAAGCGAATAGTGGGGTTATCACCACCGTATAAAATTAAATCTTTATCGCTTTCACTGAGTTTTTCCCACGGGGTATCCAAGTTTATTTTTGCTTTTTGGCAAAGGCGCTTAACATATTGGGGTAGTAATCACTGACCCGACCTTTTGCCAAGGTAAAGATAGCACCGTCTGCCAACGAGAGACTAGGGTTTGGTATTAAGAGATCGCTATCTACACGCATTTGACTACCTAAACCATCACAGGTGGAGCAAGCACCAATAGGGCTATTGAATGAAAAAGCTGTGGCGATAATTCAGGTAGGGAAAAGGTTACATTTTAGACAGGCAAAATGTTCGCTAAAAGAGAGTCGTTTGCCGTCGACATCAACAATTGCAAAACCGTCTCGCCATTTCTAGGGCAAGTTGTAAAGAATCTGTTAGGGCGAGATTTTACATCTGGATGTAATTTAATTCTATCAATAACTACTTCTATGGTATGTTTTTATATTTTTGTTAGGGTAATATCTTCTGAAAGGTCGAACATCTTTCCGTCAATCAAAATACGAACAAAAACCACTTTTTCGCAAGTCGTCAAATACTTTTTAAATTCCCTTTACGATTCGTGACAATGGGTGAGAGAATTTGTAGGCGTGCATTTTCTTCTTCGCGCATAATTTGTGCGACCATTTTGATCGATAGATTGTTTTGAAATCGGTTCGTTGCATTGAGGGCAATGCGGAACGCCAATACGTGCGTATAGAAGTCGCAAGTAATCGTAAATTTCCGTAACGGTACCGACGGTTGAACGTGGATTTTTGCTAGTTGTTTTTGATCGATAGAAATAGCTGGAGACAGTCCAGTGATTTCATCGACATCCGGTTTATCCATTTGACCTCAAAACCGTCTGGCGTAAGAAGAAAGGGGATTCGACATAGCGGCGTTGGCCTTCAGCATAGATGGTATCAAAGGCGAGCGAACTCTTACCAGAACCAGATAATCCAGTCATTGCAATTAAGGCGCCACGAGGAAGGTCAAGGTTGATATTTTTTTAAATTGTTTACTCTAGCACCTCTAATTTGTATTTGTTTCTTTTGTCATTTTATCTCCCTAGTTTTCCTTTTCAATACGTAAAATTTCATCTCTGAGTTCGGCGGCCAATTCAAATTCGAGATTCTTGGCGGCTTGTTTCATTGCTTTTTAAGACTTTCTAAAATGTGCTTTACGTCCTTTTTATCAAGGGGTACAGTCTTGGAAAGGCCTTCAAAGTCATCAATTTTTGTAGTCGCTTTAATTTCATCGGCAACTTTTTAGGATGGTTTTGGGAGTGATGTGATGAGCGCTGTTGTAGTCTTCTTGTAGTTTGCGGCGTCTTAGTGTTTCATCGATAGCAACTTGCATCGAACTTGTCATTTTATCGGCGTATAAAAATGACTCTACCGTTAGCATTTCTTGCCGCTCTACCAATTGTTTGAATCATGGAGCGTTCAGAACGTAAAAAGCCTTCTTTATCTGCATCCAAAATCATCACAAGAGAAACTTCGGGTAAGTCTAGACCTCTCTTAGTAAGTTGATACCGACGAGGTACATCAAATTCTCCTAAACGAAGTTCACGAATGATGTTCATTCTCTCGAGCGTTTTGATTTCTGAATGAAGATAACGCACCTTAATACCACTATTTGCCAAATAGTTGGTTAAGTCTTCCGACATTTTTAGTGAGTGTCGTTATTAAAAACACGTTCGCCTTTTAGCTGTCGTTTTTAATCTCATCAATGATATTGTCAATTTGTAGGTGTGTTGGTCCGACTCGATTAAAGGGTCGAGTAAGCCCGTTGGACGAATAATCTGTTCGATTTTTGCCATACTGTGTTCATTTTCATAATCGCCTGGTGTGGCGGAAACGTAAATGGTTTGCTTGGTCAGACGTTCGAACTCTTCAAAACGAAGTGGCCTGTTATCTCAGGGCGGACGGTAAACGAAAAGCCGTGTTTGACGAGATTTTTCCTTACGGGAACGGTCACCCGCATACATACCACCAACTTGAGAAACGGCAACGTGACTTTCGTCTATGAATAAAAATGAAGTCATCCGGGAAAAAGCCGAGTAGGGTATCGGGTGTTGCTCCTTCCTTTCTTCCGGCTAAGTGTCTGGCATAATTTTTCAACACCGGAGCAAAAAGCCGACTTCACGAAGCATTTCTAAATCCCATCGCGTACGTTGTTCGACATGTTGGGCTTCTAGTAGTTTGCCTTCTGACTTAAAAGTAGTCAATTTGCTTTTTCTAATTCGTTTTCAATATCTCTGATTGCAATTTCAAGTTGCTCTGGATCGGCTGTATAATGAGTGTTTGGACAGATAGCAATGTGTTCTCTTTTACCGGTTAATTTTCCCGTGAGTTTATCGACTTCAGAGATGCGATCAATTTCATCGCCAAAGAGTTCAATGCGAATTAATTTGTCACTACTTGAAGCTGGTAAGACTTCGATGATATCACCACGTACGCGAAAGGTACCACGTTTTAATTCAATGTCATTGCGTTCAAATTGAATTTTGACTAATTTTTCAAAATCTCGTTGCGCTCAATTTCTTGACCGACGCGTAGAGAAAGGACTTGATTTTTGTAAAAATTCTGATGAACCTAAGCCGTAAATGCAACTCACTGAGGCGATGATGATAACATCTCTTCTTTCAAGGAGAGCAGATGTTGCAGAGTGGCGTAATTTTTCAATTTCATCATTGATTTGAGCGTCTTTTTCAATATAAGTATCTGTAGAAGCCACGTAAGTCCTCGGGTTGGTAATAATCATAGTAGCTGACAAAGTATTCAACTGCGTTGTTTGGGAGGCTTTTAAAACTCGTTATAGAGTTGAGCGGCGAGTGTTTTATTTGGTTCTAAAAATTAAGGCAGGTCGATTTGCTTTTTGCGATAATATTTGCCATAGTAAATGTTTTTGCCAGAACCAGTAACGCCAACTAGCGTTTGCTTGGGATAGCCGAGGTTTAAGCCTTCTACTAAACTATCTATTGCTTTGGGCTGATCGCCAGTAGGTGAAAAATCACTAACAAGATCAAAAATGTTCCATTGTAATCAGTCTCCTTTTACAGTTAAATAGATATATACCCTTAAAACACGTATAATAGAAAAAAAGGGGGATAATAATGCTTGATGATCTATTAAATTTACTATTTCCAAAACCGAGTATGTGTCTTTTTATGCGAAAGTCCATTAAATCATTTAGGTCTTTGCTCACGATGTGAAGAAAAGTATAGAAAACGCAAAAGCCTTTCTAGGTTGGTGTAAGTCATGTCATTCCTTTGGTAGAGATGTAGATAGTTGTGACAATTGTCGCAGATGGCAAAAATTTTTCAAATCGTTCTTTGCTACCGTATGAAAAAGAGGTTAGAGAAAGCATTTTAAAATTGAAATTTCAGAATGAATTTTTGGCGTGGTGAGGCTTTTTGGGAAATTGCTTTAGTCCCCTACTAGATGATTGTCAGCTAGAGATTGATTGTATCATTCCCTATTCCATTACATAAAAACGCCTAAAAGAAAGAGGGTACAATCAAAGTGAGTTGATTGCAAAAGGTTTGGCTAAAGATCTAGATAAAAAGTGGTCACAAATGTATTGTATCGCAAAGAAAAATACACTAACTCAATCGGGCTTATCTCATTATGAGCGTTATCAAAATGTGGCAAAAGCCTTTTCCGTAAGAAATAGTCATCTAATCGAAAATAAACGGATCTTATTGGTAGATGATGTTATGACAACTGGGGCCACCTTATTTTTGCTGCAAAGGTACTGTATCAGCATAAAGCAAAAGAAAGTTATTGCAATAACTTTGGCAAATGGTATTTTTAAAAGAATATTTATGAATTTTTATAAAAAATAGTTGCATTTTTATGCAAGTTATTGTATAGTATAAAAACTTAAGGAGGAATTTATAATGAAGATGAAAAAAAGTATTAGGGATGTTATTAGTTGCGAGTTTAGCGCTTTCTGGTTTGGTAGGTTGTGGTAAAACAGAAGAAAGCAAAACAGACGATGCAAAGGCAAATGTTATTGTAGGGACCAATCCAACTTTTGCACCTTTTGAGTATCAAGATAAAGAAGGTAATATGGCGGGATTTGACCTAGATTTAATGACGGCTATCGGAGAAGATCAAGGCTTTTTCTGTTGAATTTAAAAAGCTTAGAATTTGATGCCCTAACTGGTGCGATTGCAACAGGTCAGATTGATGTGGCAGCTGCTGGTATTAGTATTACACCAGAACGTAACGAACAAGTACTTTATTCAAATCCTTATATGAATGCCTCTTTAGGTATTGTGGTAACAGCAGATAATCAAGCTTATTAAGTCAGTAGACGACCTGAAAGGTAAAGTGGTTTGTGCTCAAATTGGTTCAACGGGGCGAAGCTTGCAATGCTTTAAAAAGAAAAAAAGGTATTGTTAAAGAAGTTAAACTTTTTAGCTGATTTTAATATTTGTATGCAAGAAATTGCTAATGGTGGTTCAGACGCTTGTATTAACGATATGCCAGTCAACTTAAACTACATTGCAGCACATCCAAAATGAAGTCAAAGTGTTAGATGACCTTATGCAACTGACTATTATGCAATTGTTTTAGGCAAAGACAATAAGGAATTACAAGAAAAATCAATACGGGACTTAAGAACATTATTGCAAATGGTAAATATGAAGAACTTTGTAAAAAGTATGAATTACCAGTTTCACCAGACATTATGAAAGGTGAAATTACTGTAGAAAAGATACTTGAATTATAGTAGTATCATATGAAAATGAAAAGGCTATCATCTAAGTGATAGCCTTTTCATCACTACTAAAAAAGGAGAAGCTATGGATAGATTTATTGAAGTTTTAGGCATTTTTGTCTAAAGGTATTAACTTTACATTAACGGTAACATTTTCTGCAGTAATGATAGGGATATTCATTGGTATTTTTATGTCTCTTTCTAAAAATGAGTAGTAATAAAATACTAAAAACAATAGCGAACATTTACATTGAAGCAATTAGAGGAACCCTCTTTTTCGTACAAATATTCCTATTTCACTTTTGGGGTGGCCTCCATTATAGGACAGGTATTAGACACAAAGTTTTCGTTTGATGTAATGACAACGGGTATTGTTGTTTGTGGTTTAAATAGTGGGGCTTACGTTTCAGAAATTTTCCGTGCCGGTATTCAAGGTGTTGATAAGGGTCAAATGGAGGCGGCGCGTTCTTTGGGAATGACCAAGGGACAAGCGATGAAAGAAATTGTTTTCCCCCAAGCTTTTTAAAGCAGTTATTCCAGCACTCGGTAATGAATTTGTCGTTTTATTAAAAGATACGTCTCTTTTATCTGCTATTGGTGCCAACGAGATTATGAAAAAGAGGACAAATTTACACTCACAAGAATTTGTACCATTTACGACGTTTGGTACCGTTGCTCTAGTCTATCTCGTTTTGACCTTTAGTTTAACACGTGATTAACTGGTATGAGAAAAAGCTAGATACGACAGGACGTAAATAGGAGAAACGAAAATGATTGAAGTAAAGAATTTAGAGAAAAGTTTTGGGAAAAATAAAGTTTTAAAAGGAATTACGGAAACGATTCAAACTGGAGAGATTGTTTCTGTGATAGGACCGTCTGGTTCTGGTAAGAGTACTTTTTACGTTGTTTAAAACTTACTAGAAACACCAAGTAGCGGGGAAATCATTATTGACGGACAAAAATATCACAAGCAAAAGAAACCGACATTAATAAAATGCGCGAAAAAGTAGGAATGGTGTTTCAACGTTTCAATCTTTTTCCCACATAAAACCGTTTTAGAAAAATATTACGCTCGCACCAATTAAAAGTAAAAAGATGGAAAAAGCCGTCATTGAAAAAGAGCCCTAGAGCTTTTTACGTCAAGTGGGCTTAGAAAATAAGGCGGATAGCTACCCAGCTGAATTATCTGGGGGCAACAACAACGTGGCAATTGCACGTGCTTTGGGCAATGGAACCAGACTTTATGTTGTTTGATGAACCTACTAGTGCGCTAGATCCGGAAATGGTTGGCGAAGTGTTAAACGTTATTAGAGCCTTTAACACAAACGGGAATGACGATGGTCATTGTAACGCATGAAATGGGCTTTGCACGTGAAGTGAGTGATAGAGTATTTTTTTATTGATGAAGGTATTGTGATGGAAAAAGGGACGCCTGACGATATTTTTCAACAATGCTAAGGTAGATAGAACGAAAAATTTCTTAGCGAAAAATCCTATAAAAACACCGATTAAGGTGTATTTTAAGCGAAAGCTAAGTTAAGTCTAACTCAAAAAGCAAAGTCTTTTTCTAATTGCTAAATACAAGCTAAAAATAAAAACTTAAAATGAAATAATTTAGTTATTTTTATTTCTATTGCCAATAAAAATAAAGTTATTTAAAAATGTGCCTATGGGGTGAGTTGAATGTCTTTGGTAGTAATTTTAATAATAGCGGTTGGCTTTATCCATTGACGCGCTAGCTGTCAGTGGGGCTAATACAATGTATTATGGTAAAGGCGAAAGAAAAATTATGGCTGATGCCTATGGATTTTTCAAAGTTTTATGCCGTTTTTAGGTATAAAACTAGGAAAAAGGTCTTTTTCTTATATTGAGAATTATCTTGAACCACTAACTTGCATCATTTTTATTTTACTTGGCACAAAAATGCTCTATGAGGCGTATCAAGATAGTGAAGAGATAGAGAAGTCTTTTTAGTCTTTCCATACTTCTTATGCAAGCAATTTTAACGAGTATTGACGCCTTTGCAGTTGGTTTTTGTTTGTTGCTACGAAGACACCAACAAGTGAGGTTTTTATGGATAGGGTTAGTGACATTTATCCTAGTAGCAATTAATATTAAAGCAGGAGAATTGGCCAGTAACTACCTCGGGAAAAAGGGTTATTTTCTAGGTGGACTCGTGTTTATCTTACTTGCATCTATCATTTAATTTTTAGGAGAGATTATGAACCCTTTAGATAGTAATGCACCATCTTCTTATCTATCTGTCGGAACTATGCAACCGTCTGAAGTGATTATTGAAAAAATCTCGCTTTTTGGGCTTTGCTTTTCCCGTAACAGATGAAAATGAAGTGGAAATGTATTTATCAGAGTACAAAAAGAAATATAAAGACGCCAATCACGTTTGTTATGCTTACAATATTGGACCTGCAAATCTTTTTAATGCGAGCCTCCGATGACGGCGAGCCTTCTGGTACAGCAGGCGTACCGATTTTTAGAAACAATAAAAAGGAAAAATTAACCGATGTATTGGTGATTGTTGTACGTTACTTTGGTGGCATAAAGCTTGGAAGTGGCGGGCTTATTCGTGCTTATACAAAGAGTGCCAAAGAAGCTATTTTAGCGAGTGGTATTTATACTTATAAAAAACATTATCCGTTAAGTGTAACGATTGATTACACTTTGTCTGGTGGTTTTTCTTATCTCATTAAGGAAAAACTGAGCAATTGTCACATCAAGATTTTTACAGACAAAGTGACCTATCACTTAGAAATCTTAGAAGACGAGAAAGAAAGTGTTGAAAAGGAAATTATAAATTTTACGAAAAATCAAGTTAGTTTGTCATTTGAGGATTTAATTTATCTTAGTGTAAAAGGATAGCGTATGAAAGAGAAAATTACAGTAAAAAGATGGTCCTTATCACGTTTTTTTGGTGGTATTCGCTTAGTCAGAGAATCACTAATTAAACTACCATCGGGCGACTATCAATGGACAGATAGAGAAGTGCTGGCAGAAGATAGGGGAGCTATTACCTTTGTCGTTGTGGGGCCTCAAAAATGCCTTATTGTGATGGTTCGCACCATAAAAATGAATTTTGACGGAACAGAAGAAGCGCCACTAGATACCTTTAAAGAGCGCGCCTTTTGTCAGAGAGGGGCAAGGCTTAGCCTTTGTAGTGATGATATTGATTTGTGTTCGCTAAGCCGTTTTTGCAATACAGCGTTTGCTAAAGTTTGAAAAGCGATAAAAAGATTTGCCAGATGAGGAAAAACGACAAGCGATTATTAAAGGCGCAAGAGAATGTCCGTCTGGTCGCCTTCTTGCAGTGGATTTGTTAAATGGCGAAGTATTTGAAGATACTTTTTCCGAAGTTGAAATTTCATCTACACAAGACATTGATAAGGGGTTAGTGGACCCCTTGTGATTCGAGGTAAAGTGCCAATTTACAGTGCCAATGGAGAGCTGTACGAAGAACGCAACAGAGTGACGTTATGTAGGTGTGGCAAAAGTCAAAAATAAACCCTTTTGCGATGCGTCACATTTACCCGAAAAATTTATTGATGATGATTTAGCAAATGATATAGAAAAAGTAAACAATAGACAAAAATTAGAATCTTAAATATAAGATAAAATTTTTTAAATTTAATCAATTTACTGGTTTAAACAAAATAGGGTGGGTATAATAGGATTGTAAGGAATTGTTGCCTTACTGGAGAGGTATATCATATAGAAAAATGGAGGATGATAAAAATGAGTAGATCACTTAAAGAATTACCAGGAACAAAAACAGAAAAAGAACTTGCTAGAAGCTTTTGCAGGCGAATCAATGGCAAGAAATAAATATGATTATTATGCATCACAAGCTAAAAAAGACGGTTACGTTCAAAATTAAAGAAATTTTTTGAAGAAACTGCAAGAAATGAAAAAGGAACACGCTAAACTATGGTTTAAAATTCCTTCACAATAACGGTGTGCCAGAAACATCAACTAACTTAAAAAGACGCTGCAGCTGGCGAAAACTATGAATGGACAGAAATGTACAAAAAATGGCAGAAGAAGCTAGAGAAGAAGGCTTTTGATGTTATTGTCTGAACGTTTTGAACATGTTGGTGCAGTTGAAGCACGTCACGAAGAACGTTATTTAGCATTCTTGCAAACATTGAAAAATGGTGCAGTATTTAAAAATCTGAAAACTGTTCTCTGAAATGTGCAAATTGTGGTTTTATTTTTGAAGGTGAAGAAGCACCAAAAATTTGCCCTGCTTTGCTTACACCCACAAGCTTACTTCCAAGTAGATACTAGAACCTATTAATACATAAATAAAAAGACTACGATAAACCGTAGTCTTTTTATTTCTCGGAAAAGGCTTTGTTTTGTCGTTTCTTTGCTTTATGATAAAATAAAGTATCTGAATTGGAGGCGATTAGGTGAAAAACCAAGTGTCACTTTTATTGTGTGTCGTCTTTTGTATGAGTTTTCTTTTTGGTTGTGGCAATACAGAAAAGGAAAGCGTGACCATTACAGAAGTGTATGCAGTAGTGAAAAATAGCACAACAGATAGCAAAGAATGCTTGAAAAAGATGAAGTAAAAGAGCCAGATCAGAGCCTTAGTCTTAGCAAGACGAAAGGCAATCAAAAGATAGTCTGGAAACGGGAAAAAGGCTGTCAAATTGTGAGAAAAAGCACATTGTCCGTATTGCGATGAAAGTAATAGTTGTAGTGAAGATGGCACCCGTAAAGCGTGTCAAAAGGGTGAAGCTTTTACAGGTAGAACATTAACATGGGTGTAACAGTAATTATTGGTAGTACAAGTGAAATCGGCAAAGGTATCTTAGAGGTTTTGTCAGAAGAAGGCAACACGATTATTTTTACCTATCACACCAAAAAGAAATTGCCATAGCTATGGCGAACGCGTATCAAGATAAAGGTAAAGCAATTTCTTTTACCTTGCCTTTTAGATGTCACTGATGTTAAGGCAATTGAAGATTTCTTTCTTTGATAGCACCCTACGGTAAACTAGAAAAATTAGTTTTTCAGTTGGACTTAGTCAATACGGTTTATTGGAAAAGTTAAGTTATGAAAGCTGGCTAGAGCTATTTTCAGTTAATACGACTTCAGCTTTATTTGTTGCAAAAAGAGGGCTGTTAAATTCAATGAAAAGACAATTTAGTAGCGGAAGCCTCTTGTTTATTAGTTCTATTTGGGGGCGAAGTTGGTGCGAGCAATGAAGTGGCGTATTCTGATGACAAAGGGTGCAATCAATACAATGGTAAAAAGGCGTGGCAAAAGAAGTGCTTAGTCTAGGGGGTTAGAGTTAATGCGCTTTCACCTGGTGCAGTAGATAGTCCGATGTTAGACAGTTTAGGGAGAAGATAAAAATGACACTTCTTAATGAAATGCCTTTTGGTCATTTTGTCTTAGTTGAAGAAGTTGCAAAAAAATGACAAAAACAATTTTTAGACTGTCCTTCAATAACGGGGCAAATTGTCACGATTGATGGCGGTTATCAAATGAGGTGAAGTGCATTGTCTAATTTAGAAAAAGAGAATTTAGGGCGAACATACAATAGAAGATGACGTTATTTTCAGTATTATTCAAAAGACTGTGTTAGAAGTAGAGGGAGTTTTGCACTCACTTCGGTTTTACGGATAAGGTGTTTGCAAAATGGCGAGGCAGTAAAGGGATTAAAAATTTCGAGAGAAGAAAATGGTGATTTAAAAGTAGCTATTAGTATTAGTGTGCATTATGGTCATCGTTTACTAGAATTAGCAAGTTTGGTTCAAAAATTAGTGAAAGAAAAATTTAACGATGATGACAGAATTAGAAGTCATTTCTATTGATGTTCATATTCAAACAATTATCTTTCCAAAAGAAAATTTAGAAGAAATTGGGAGAGAAAAATGAAGAGAGTCGATAGAGTTCTATTATTTTTATTACTTTTGCAAAAACAGAAGGCAACGAAAAAGAAACGTTTATTATTGATTTACTGAAAAAGAAACCTTTACTAACCTTGTTGACCTATCTGAAGTGCTTAGTGTAGAATTTTTTGCCTAAAAATTTAGATACCTTAGCGTCTTACGAGACCTTTTAAAAAAGAACTTTCGCCTTATTTAGATTTTCAAGACAAAAGACAGCTGGGTACGACTTTATGATGATTTTAAGCTAATTAAAGAGAAAAATTGATTGAAGATGATAATCGGACGATTATTCAGATGAAATGAGACGAAAAATCCACCTGTGTGAAAATTTTTCCAAGGAAAGACTACCTATTTTAAATCAAGAAGAACCTGCATTTGATGTGTCGTTAAAAGATGTTCTCGCCCTAGATGATTTAGCTGAAGTTATCCTATCTCAAGCAGAATACCTAGATGAGATAATAGAGAATAAGTCCGAATCTTGGACAGCAGACAGAATGCTAACGACAGACTTAGCCTTTACTTCGTATGGGCGTGTATGAATTAAGTGAAATGAAGCCAACTTGGCGAATTTGGTGGACGATTATGTAGAAATTGCAAAATCGTATTCAGGTGAAGAAAGCTATAAATTTATCAATGCGATTTTAGATGCATTTTATAAAGAGGCGATAAATGAGTACTAATACAGAACCGATTAGCGTTTCAGCTTTTAAACCGATACATCAAAACGCGTTTAGAAAAGGACGATGTTCTAAGTGAAGTGGTGCTTTTTGGTGAATTGTCTAATGTAAAATATCATCGTGCGTCAGGTCATTGGTATTTTTCCGTTAAAGATGATATAGGCGAGCATTTCTGCTGTCTTATTCAAATCCTATGCAGAAAGATTAAGTTTTGAATTAAAAAGACGGTCAAGCAGTCTATCTGTTTGGTCAAGTAACAGTCTATGATGGTAGCTATCAACTTTCGGTTAAAAAGCAATTTTAGATGGTGACGGCAATTTCAATAGACGGCTAGAACAATTAAAAGAAAAATTGTTAAAAGAAGGTATTTTTAAAACGGAAAGTACGAGAAAAAGCCCAGTATCTTATCCTAAGAAAGTGTGTTTGGTGACTTCTAGGACAGGTGCAGTTATTGAAGATATGGTTCGAACGATTAGAGAAAAGAACACCTCATCTGGATATTATTTTAATACCAGCAAACGTTCAAGGTGTTCTTAGTGTTAGTAGTATTGTCGACGCCTTAGATAAAGCCTATCAAAGAGATGATATAGATGTCATTATTGTCGGTCGTGGTGGGGGTAGCATAGAAGATCTTTGGTCTTTTTAATGAAGAAGCCGTTGTTAGATAGCAGAATCTCCAGTGCCAATAATTAGCGCAGTCGGTCATGAGACAGATACGACCTTAAGTGATTATGCGGCTGATTATAGAGTTGGTACCCCGTCTATTGGCGCAGCTATGATTTGCGAAACTAACGAAAGTATAGATTTAGAATCTAAAAAGTTTATTAGCGTTCTAATCTGACTAAGTTTTTAATCAAAAAGAAAAGCCGTTTGGCCTATGTATTAAAAATACGGTATTTTCGGATAAAAATTTACTTTTGGGGCAGTACTATCAAAATGTGGATGAAAAATCACTAAAACTTGAACAAGCGATGAGAAACTTTGTTAATAGTAAAGAGTTGATTTTTGAAAAATACTCAAAAATTGGAAAGTTTAAGTCCTTTGGCTGTTTTAAGTAGAGGGTATACCTACGTGACATCAGATAATGCAAAAATTGTTACTAACGCCAAAGAAGTTGAAAGTAAACGATGTTTTAAAATTGCATTTTTCAGATGGCGTGGTAACAGCACAAATAACAGATAGAGAGTAAAAATAAATGAGTGAGAATTTAACATTTGAAGTCGCGTTAAGCGAATTAGAAGAAGTGATTGATTATTGGAAGCAGGGTCAATTACCTTTAGAAGAGGCGATTGAAAGCTATAAAAAAGGCTTGGATCGTGTTAATTTCTGTCAAAAATCTTAAAAGAGATTGAAGGGAAATTAAATATCCTAGAAGAAGATGAATTAAAAACCCTTTTTAGCATAGGGAGAATAGTATGAGTAAAGAAGCTTTAAACGCTTTACAAAAATTTAATAGAAATAGAGCTTAAAAACTTACTTCCAATGCCGAATGCCAACGATCAATTGATTTTAGAATCAATGAATTATAGCCTTTTGGCAGGAGGAAAGAGATTGCGTCCTGTTTTGATGATGGCAGCCTGTCAAGCCGTCGGTGGTAGTAGCAGAAGATGTGTTGATACCAGCAGGGGCAATAGAATGTATTCATTCTTATTCTCTAATTCATGATGATTTACCGGCAATGGATAATGACGATTTGCGTCGTGGCAAACCAACAAATCATATCGTCTATGGTGAAGGAATGGCTATCCTAGCAGGGGACGGCTTTACTTACAGAGGCCTTTTTCTCTTATTAGCGATTACTATCTGAAAAAGAATGAACCCGAAAAAGGGCTTATTTTAATCAAAGAATTGTCGCTTGCAAGTGGCGTCCCAGGTATGGTAGGTGGTCAAGCAAGTGATCTACTTGCAGAAGGTAAAATAGATGATAGTCTAATGAAAGACATTCATGCCAAAAAGACGGGCGCCATTTGATTCGTGCAAGTTTGAGAATGGGTGCAATTGCTGGCGATGCAGACTGAAGAAGAATTATCCGCACTTAGTGCCTACGGTGATAAAATTGGCTTTAGCTTTTTCAGATTACAGATGATATCTTAGATGTCATTGGCGAAACAACAACACTAGGAAAAAAACAGTTGGTAGTGACGAAAAATGAAAAAGCAACCTATCCAAGCTTATATGGACTGGAGCAATCTAAGTTATTAGCCGAAAAAGCGTGTAAAGAGGCTAGTGCTTATCTTTCGGATTTAAAAGGAGATACTAAGGTTTTAGAATATATTATAGACTACATTCTAAAAAGACAAGCTTAGTGTTTGGAGGTAAAAATGCATTTAGATGAGTTCCTTCAAAATAAGAGAATTAAAGACTTATCACAAATCGAACTCTCAATCTTAGCGAAAGAAATTAGACAGTGTCTGATTGAAACAACTGCAACGACAGGGGACATTTGGCACCTAATTTAGGGTATCGTAGAATTAACCTTAGCACTACATCACGTGTTCGACTTTCCTAAGGATATTATTACTTGGGATGTGGGACATCAGGCTTATGTGCATAAAATATTAACAGGGACGATTAAGTCATTTTGATACCTTAAGACAGTATGAGGGCTTTCCGGTTTTCCAAAAACGAGATGAGAGCAGCTATGACAACTTTGGTGCAGGTCATGCCAGCACTTCTATTTCGGCAGCAACTGGCTTTGCAATAACGAGAGATTTGAATAAAGAAAAGAAAGAAGTCCTAGCCGTTATTGGTGATGGGGCTATGACTGGTGGTATGGTGTATGAAGCTTTAAATAATGCCGGTCACTTAAAAATTAAATATGACAGTCATATTAAATGACAATGAAAATGAGTATTGACTCTAATGTTGGTGCCATTTCAGAATATCTCACTAAAGTGAGATCAGATCCGCATTATTTCAAAGCAAAGAAAATTTAGACAGCCTTCTTAAAAATTCCGACAGTGGGAACGAAAATGGCAGATTTTGCCGATAAATTGAAAGATTCTGATTAAGTCGATGTTGGTTTCAGGAGAATTTTTGAAGAGTTAGGCTTTAGTACTTTGGTCCAATCAATGGTCATGACCTACCCTGCTTTTAATTCAAGTACTCAGAAAAATAGTAAGGCCTTTGATAGACCAGTTTTAATTCATTGCCCTAACGACTAAGGGAAAAGGCTACTTGCCAGCAGAACTGCGTCCAGATAAATTTCACGGAACGAGTGCGTTTGATATTAAAACTGGAGAAGCTAAAAAGTTAGCACGGTGCCAAGTTATACTAAAGTATTTGCAAATACCTTAATTCGACTTGCTAGAGAAGATGAACGTCTGATAGGTATTACGGCAGCGATGCCGTCTGGTACCGGTATAGGTGAATTTCAAAAAGTCTTCCCGATCGTGCTTTTTGATGTAGGGAATTGCTGAAGAACACGCTACGACTATGGCGGCCGCTCTAGCGCTAGCGGGTAAAAACCTGTACTTGCGATTTATTCAACTTTTATGCAAAGGGCGTTTGATCAACTCATTCATGATTGTGCTTTGCAGAAAGCACCAGTTATTTTGGCTCTAGATAGAGCTGGTATTGTTGGCGAAGATGGTCCAACGCATCATGGTGTCTTTGATTTGTCTTATCTTAGAATGATTCCTAATATGACGATTATGGCACCAAAAGATGAAAATGAATTGCAACACATGCTTTTATTCGGCAAATCGTTATGAGAGATTGGTTGCCTTACGCTATCCTAGAGGGGAAGGGGTAGGCACTGCCTTTAGATGATGAATATCAACTGTTGCCGTATGGTAAAAAGTGAATTAATTGCTGGAGGAAAAAGAAGGTATCATTTTTAGCAGTAGGTATGATGGTAAATACGGCAATCAAAGTGAGAGAAGCATTAGTAATGAAAATTTAGATATTGGTGTTGTCAATGTCAGATTTGTAAAACCGCTAGATACAGCATTATTAGACGAGTTGATAGAATCCCAACAAGTGATTTTTACTTTGGAAGACAATAGTTTAATTGGTGGCTTTGGTAGTGCAATTAGTGAGTATTTTGATAAAAGGGTGCAACAAACAAAGTAATTTCTTTTGGAATAGATGATGACTTTGTTCCTCACGGTAAAGTAAGCCTACTTTATCAAAAATTAGGTTTTAGATTGTGATGGTTTAGCAGCTAAAATTAAGTGTCATTTTAAAGGGAGTAAATAAAGGTGGCAAAAGAAAGATTAGATGTCCTTTTGGTAAAAAGGCCTAGTAGAAACGAGAGAAAAAGGCACAACGTTTAATTATGGCGGTGAAGTCTTGGTTTCTAATGATAAAATTGAAAAACCGGGGACAAAAGTTCCCGAAGATGCTGATATTCGCTTACTACAAAAAGACTCCCTTTGTTTCACGAGGCGGTTTAAAAACTAGAAACGGCCTTTAAATGTTTTCCAATTTCGGTAGAGAATAAGGTTTGTATTGACATTGGCGCATCAACTGGTGGTTTTGTAGATTGTGCCTTAATGCACGGTGCTAAAAAAGTATATGCTGTCGATGTTGGTTACGGTCAATTGGATTGGAAGCTGAGAACGGATAGTCGTGTGATTAATATGGAAAAACGAATGCACGTTATCTAACCTTAGATGATTTTCCCGAAAAATGCAATTTTGCTACAACCGATGTGTCGTTTATCTCACTGACTAAAAATTTTCCCCGTAGCCCATCTACTGCTAGAAGATGACGGCGAAATGATAGCGCTAATAAAACCTCAATTTGAGGCCGGAAAAGAGTATGTCGGAAAAAAAGGTGTCGTTAGAGATAAAAGCGTTCATATTAGAGTGCTAAATGAAATGCTTACTTTTGTTTTAGAAATTGGTTTTTGTGATAAAAGGACTGACTTTTTCTTCAATTCGTGGGCCGGAGGGGAACATTGAGTATTTGATTTGGCTATCAAAAACAGGGTGAGTCAATCGAAGTCCCCTGATTTAAAAAGTTTTTGTTGATGGTGTTTTCCAGCATTTTGAACAAGGCAAAAAGAATGTTAACACCACTTGAAATTATTCTTTTAAGCGTAATTAGCAGTGGTGCTTTTTCTACTTTTTCAAAAAGGTATTACGTCAAATATACACATCAAAAACGGATAAAGGTTTAAAAAGGGGAAAAAAAGAAGCTAAAGTCCTACTAAAAAGAATGGCTATAAAATTCTTTCAGAGCAACTTGAAGACAAGGTCACTTTAGCATTGATGAAAAACATTATGATTGTAAGATAAGAGCTGATTTTTATGTTAAAAAGGCTATAAGAGATACATCGTTGAAGTAAAGACAGGTACGAAAGCAAGACCAACAGTTCCAGAAATTAGAAGACAGCTACTGGAATATGATTTGGTGTTTAGACTGTCAGGTCTCACTTTTCATCGATATGAAAAAGGTAGCATCGAAAAATTAAATTTCATAAAAACTGAAAAGATACGATTTTTGATAAATTGATGTATTTTGGCATTGGAATTGTATTCGGCTTTTATTTGTGCAATAGCTCTTTTAAAGTCAATCATTTAAGAGAGAGTAGCTTGAAAAACAAAGCAATAGGACTGTTTATCAATGAGAGAATTAAGGTAAAATTTTTAGCAGAAGAAGTCGCTAAGCTTTTTCTTAAACAAAGGTGTGATGGTATACCTCTTAGAAGATCAGGCAAAGGGTGTTTTAATATCTGCTACAATACTACCCAAAAGAAGAATTTTTAGCCACTATTGATATTTTTAGTGGTCATTGGTGGCGATGGTACCTTTTTAAGAGCGGCTAATCTCGTTGCAAAAAGAAATACCTTTTACTTGGTTTAAATAAAGGTAGGGTAGGCTTTTTATCCGAATTAGAAGATTCCGACTTTCCAAAAAGAAATAGATAATCTACTCCTTGGCAACCACGAATTAGAATCTAGAATGATGATGATATTGCACTATTTAGAGCAGATAAATGTATTGTTCGGGATATAGGTCAAATGATATGACAATTAACCGCAATCCTTTTGAAACAACTCTTTTTGTGAGGCTTATCTTGGACACGAAAAAGATTGATACCCTATCTTGGTGACGGTTTAATATAGCAACTCCAACTGGTTCTACGGGTTATTCACTTTCGGTTGGTGGACCACTCATTTATCCGGGTACAGATTGTTTTATCATTTCGCCGATAGCACCACATAGTTTAGATACAAGACCCGTTATTATACCGCAGATCGTCAGGATTAATATTCCCTTTTCCACAAGATGTTCAAGAAGCGTATTTGTTTTGTGACGGACGATTTTTAGAAAAGGTTTTACATGGCGATAGGTAGTGATTAAACGTGCGAAAGAAACGATAGATTTGGTACGTTTAAGACCACATAGGTTCTTTTGAGACGGTCAAGGCAAAACTTTTTTTAAGGAGAAAAAGATGTTAAATAAAAAGGCAGAGGAAGAATCTTAGAACTGATAGAAACGTATGAGATAGGAACACAAATGACCTAGCTGAATTTGCGTGCAAAAGAAAAATTTTACCGTAACGCAAGCAACAATATCTCGAGATATAAAGGCGCTACAACTCGTTAAGGTGCGTGTTGATGAAGACAAACTACCGCTATGCTTGTCAAGAGAAAAATGTGGGTTTAAGTGATAGTAAATTTAGAAAATGATTATGAAAGAATTTATTATGAGCTGAACTATAGCGAAAAATATCATTGTCGTTAATACGGCGCCAGGAAATGCAAATCCTGTGGCTTACGCGCTCGATCAGATTGACTGGGAAGAAGTTATCGGAACGATAGCTGGCGATGATACGGTGCTTTTAGTGATTAAACCAATTTCTAGCGTAGAAACGATAGTTAGACGCCCAAATACATATATTAACGAATAGGGGGAGATGACTTGTTAGTACAGTTAAAAGTAGAAAATTATGCTTTTAACGATGCTATGACCTTAGAATTTTCTGATGGCTTTAATGTGCTAACAGGAGAAACTGGCGCCGGAAAATCTATTATAGTTGATACGGTAATGTTGCTTTTTAGGTGCAAGAGCAAAGGTTGAAGATATTAGACATTGGTAAAACAGAGGCGCTCATAGAGGGTGTTTTTTGAAATCAAAGAAGAGAGTCAGACGGCAGATTATTTGAAAGAATTGGGTTTTCCCTATTCCGAAACACTGATTTTAACAAGAGAAATCCAAAACAGCGGGAAAAATCGTTGCAGAATCAATCATCGTGTTGTTACCCTAGCCGATTTTTAAAAAAGTTGCCGAAAGTATGGTCAATATCTATGGTCAACACGACTATCAGACCATTACCAAAAAAGAAGGACAACTCGAACTCTTAGATAGCTTAGGGCGATGAAAGTCTATTTAGCGATTAAAAATAGCGTTAGAGAAATACTTGGCCTTACAAAAAGCGGCCCGTGCATTAAAAAGAAATTAATCAAAAGAAATCAGAACGCGACAGAATAGATTATTTTAGAGCGTGAGTTAGATGAATTGGAACCCTATGCCCTAACAAAGGGGAAGAGGCAGAAGTTCAGGCTAAATTTAATCGAATGAGTCATACAGAATCACTAAGAGAAGTTAGTGAAGAAGCCGTTTATGAACTTTTATAGTGCCGACGATAGCTGTTATTCTAAACTCTATCGTATTATTTCTGGGTTGGAAATCCTATCCAGACGGATAATAGCTTAGATAACTATTTAGCCCCTTTAGAAGAGGCAGGATGGTGATTGTCGATGAAATTGCCAAAGAAATTTCTTTTTATAGAGAAGGCTTGGATATTGATCCAATAGCATTTAAAGAAATTGAAGAAAGAATTACTTTTATACGATAGGCTAAGACGACGCTATAAAATGAGTGTTGACGATTTGATTGATGAGATGTCACTTTGGGAAGAAGAACTACTCACCCTTCAAAATAGTGATAAAAAGATGAAGATTTAAAGAAAATATACTTAGATAAAAAGCCGAGTATGATGATGCGGTTTTACTGCTTTCTCAAAAAGAAAAAGCATTAGCGGAAGTTTTTTTAGTGAAAATTACGCTTCCAATTAAAAGATTTATCGATGGAAAAGGCAAGATTTGAAGTTGCGTTTACCGACCAACGATTGATGGGACAGACGATGTTGTCTTTTTAATTGCAACAAATGTTGGTAGTGAGCTTCGTCCCTTAGAAGAAGTTGCCTCTGGCGGGGAAATGAGTCGCATTATGCTGGCGTTTAAAAACGATATTGACAGAGAAAAGGTCAAATTGAGACGATCATCTTTGATGAAGTGGATACTGGGTATTGGTGGACTCATCTTGACGCAAGTTGCGGATAAATTAGAGCTTGTATCTAAAAAACAACAAGTGCTTTAGTGTAACTCACGCCCCAGTGATTGCAAGTAGGGCGGATAGTCATTTTTATATTGAAAAAGAATACGGTAGATGACACCACCGTAACAAGTGTTATCAGTTTGGACACAGAAGAAACTAAGATTTTAGAATTGTCACGAATGCTAGGTGGCAAAGATGAGTGGCAATCTAATACATGCGAGAGCATTAGCGCATAAGGTCTACTGGATGGTAGACCTTATTTTTTAATTTTTATCGTAAGCTAGGCGAGATTCTTTTTCGAAAGTACATAAATAATACCACAATAGGTGCAACCATTTTAAAATAGCACCTGCATAGGGCAGATTTTTCGTGGGTATCAATTCTTAGCCAATCAATTCCCTTTTCAAGAATGATTTTTTTCGGCTTCGGCAAAACATTTCATTGCCATACCTTGGCCCATTGCTCTTTTGGCAATAGCGATACGATGAATTACACCATAAGGTGCATTGGAATGCCAATTGCCATTGATAATTGCATAACTTGCATCGGGACTCAAAAGAGATGAAAAGTAGCCAAAATGCCACTTTCATCGGCTAAGACATAACCCGTTCCTTTGTTGATGTCATTTCTCACGTCCATCTCACTAGGATAAGCATCTCCCCATTGAGTCGGATTACCAGAAAGCTTCATAAAATTTCTGGCATCTGTATAAATTTCAAGAATTTCAGCAATATCATTTTTCTGTTGTTTTTCTTAAAATACTCATAGTGAACTCCTTAAATAATAGGTATTTAATTATAACATTTTTCTCTAGTCTTGAAAAACCTTTTTGCCATTATGCTTGTTTTGGAGTATAATGGAAGAAAATTATAAGAAAAAGAGGGAAAAATGAGTATTTGGAGCTTCATTAGAAAGTAAAAATCAAAGGCAAAATATTACTATCGTTTATCCTGAAGGTAATGATGAGCGTATTTTAGGTGCGGTGGCACGTCACGCAAAAAGATGGTTTGCTCGTCCCTAGTTGTTGTAGGTGATGAAGTAGAAGTAAGAAATTTAGCGAAAGAAAAAGGCTTCTGATTTAGGCAACAGCAACAATTTTTAGATCCAAAAAATTATGCTGAATTTGACGCTATGGTGAAAGCTTTGTTGAACGTAGAAAAGGCAAAGTCGATGAAGAAAAAGCAAGACAGATGCTTTTAGATCCAAATTATTTTGGAAATGATGTTAGTCTATGGAGTAAAGGCTGATGGTATGGTTAGTGGTGCTGTTCATTCTACTGGTGACACTGTTCGCCCTGCACTTCAAATTGTAAAAATGGCACCAGGTGCTTCTCGTGTTAGTGGTGCGATGGTAATGATGAAAGGCGATGAACGTTAGTTTATTTAGCGACATTGCAATCAATATTACTACTGATGCTCAAGCTATGGGCGAAATTGCCGTTGTTAGTGCGGCAACAGCGAAAACTTTCGACATTGATCTCAAGTGGCCCTACTATCTTTTTTTCAACAATGGGTTCTGCCGTTTCTCCAGAAAGTGAAAAAGTTAGTGAGGCAACAAAATAGCTAAGGCGTTAGCACCAGATTTAGCAATTGATGGCGAACTTCAATTTGATGCGGCGTTTGTTGAACGTGTGGGTAAACAAAAAGCACCAAATTCAACAGTAGCAGGGACATGCTAATGTCTTTATTTTTCCATCTCTTGAAGCAGGGAAATATCGGTTATGAGATTGCACAACGTTTAGGCGGATTTGAAGCCCTAGGTCCAATTTTACAAGGCTTGGCAAAACCGATAAAATGATTTATCTCGCGGTTGTGATGAAGAAGACGCTTATCGTTTAGCGATTATCACGGCTGCTCAAGCAAGTGAGTTAAAAAGGCTAATGTCGTTTTTAGCATTAGTGAAGGGAGTATAGGGGTTTCCGCTTTTGGTAGTTTTCATCTTTGTTGGTTAATTGGTTTTAAGTTTATTTGCGCTATTAGGCTATAAACCTTTCTTGGAACAGAAAAATTTTATTTTTTTCTTACCCTTAGTGCCACTAAGATTAAAGAGTTTTACGCTATTTAATTTTAATTTCAACACATCAATTTTATAGCTTTGAGGAACTACCATTTCATCTTTGCAACATTTCTCTTGTCGTCTATTTTATTTATGGACTAACAAAGAAAAAAGTTTTTTTGAAGAGTATATATTTGCAGTCGCGATGCCTGCCGCATTAATTGCACTACTTGTTCCAGGTTTTTGGCAATTTGCCGACTTTTAGCTATTTTACAATGGAGAGTTTTTATCTCACGGCATTTTAGTAATTTATCCATTGTATCTTTTAGCTAGTCGCTCGCTGATTCCCAATCCGAAAAAACTACCAAAAATTATTTTTAGTTTTAATTATGTGTGCTTTTTCCGATTCATTATGTCAATGTGATATTTAATACCAACTTTTGCTATATTGAGACGACCTTTAGAAAAATACCCCTTTAGTATTTTTTGATGGTATTTTTCGGTTTAAAATATCAATTCGGGTTAATGATTCTAATCGGCATACTTTTGGATAATATGGTATAGCTTATATTATTTTTGTAGTAAAAATACAGGCGTTACGATTAAAAAGAGAAATTAAAAAGACACGCTACTTAGTTAGCGTGTCTTTTTGTTTTACTTATCTAATTTTTAGGCTTACTGAAATAAATTTGTTTGACAAGGCTGACTAATTTTTGATATATTTTAGGCGTTAGCAAGAGTTAATAGTAAAAAATTTTAGATAGGTGAGGGAAGAAGAAAATGATCAAGCGAAAAGTAATAGCAAGTACGCTAATGGCAAGCTTAGTATTAGGAACAGGAAGTGCATACGCAGGAGACTTAGCATCTACAAAAGATGCACCAAAAAGCAACGAATTGGGCATATGAAGGGGCTAGAATACGCAGTAAGCCACGATTACATCGTAGGAATAGACGGAAAAGTAGCAGGAAATAAAGTATTAAGTAGAGCCGAAATGGCAACAATCATAGTAAGAGCCTATCCAAAAAGAAGTAGAAGTAAAAAGCACTGAGACCAATACAAAGACGTGCAAAAGGAAAATGGTACTATGAAAGCGTTGCAAAAGCCCATGCACTAGGCTACCTAGAAGGAAAAAAGTAACGACAAAATGGCACCAAACGACAGCGTAAGTCGCCTAGAAAGCATAGTAATTATGGCAAGAGTGCTAGGAATTAATGACGGAACAACAGAAGACATTAAAAAGTGGCGAAAACGTACCGAGCTGGGCAGTAGCAAGCGTAGGCGGAATGATAAAACACGGCATAGTAAAAGGTGATGAAAAAGGGAAACTAAACCTCGAAAAGAAAAATCACAAGAGCAGAATTTGCCAGATTACTTAAAAACCGTTGCAGAATACAAAGACGGAAAAAGTAGAAGAACCAAAGAAAGAAGAAACAAAACCAGGCGTAAATCCATACCTACCAACAGGCCAAGGTGGAGGCAGTGCGAGCAGTAGCAGTAGCCTAAAAATGGTATTACGGAGACAGCAACGTCGACCAAAAGATACTACTCCATTAAACACAGGCGAAGCATTTATCCACCCACCATTTTTCAACGCACACATAGGAATCGGAGTAGATGAGAAAGGCGTAATCAGAGAAATCATCGACAACGACACCAAAAAACGCTCAGGAAACGAAGCCTTTTGGGAAATGAAACAAGGGAAATATTGGGCAATTTCTAATAAAAAAATCAATAAATTCATAGGCAAAACCCTAAAAGAAGTCAAAGCGATGGATATGCATAGCACAGGAGCAGACGTCATCAGCGCGCAACCTCAAACGGGCTAGCCATACAAGAAGCAATAATCAAAAGCCCTAGAAAGTAAAAAACGAAGACAAAGAAGCCGTATTAGGCAAGAAAAACCTTCCAGAAGGTGCAAAATTAAGTGCCGAAACACCAGTAGTAAACGGCAACAAAGTCAGCGTTAAATTTACAAGCACCCTACCAGAAGACTTCAAATTAAGCGTACACAGCGTCAGACACGGAAGCACAAACGAAGACATCGTAGCACCAAGCGAATACAGCTGGGATAAAGACAGTAAGACCCTAACCCTAAAAAGCACCAAAAGCAGGGAAATACTTCTTTAATATCGTAGACGAAAGTGGCGCATGGCGTTCACCAAACTTTGAAAGCAGCAGAGAAATCAGCTACCCATACTTCATAGTAGAAGCAAATGCAAGCGACAAAACAATGAGCTTTGACGCCAACAAAAAAACTAAAAGTACAAAGCGGACAATTAGCCAACTATATTAAAGAACATAGACGAAGTCAGCATTACAGAAGTTGACGAAGACGGCAAGCGTAGTAATGGTAGAAAGAAAAGACAGACAAGGCAAAAACCATTACCGTACCAAACACCGTAGAAATTGAAAAAATTAGGGCACCATGGAAACATCAACACCGACTTTAATATCCTAGATGAAAAACGGGAAACCTAAACCTAAAAGCCCAAAAATAGAGGCAAAGACATCTTTGAACAAGGGAAACGCTACCAAGTAAAAAGTAGCAGTATACGGATACGGCGAAGTCCAAACAGAAGTAAACCTAATCACAAAAAGCATCAACATTCAGCAAAAGCACAAAAAAACTAGCACCAATGAAATCAACCGTAGTCCCTAGGGCGGAACGCTAATCGATGCAGAAAAGAACTTTTGCCGTAACAGCAAAAAGAGTAAAAGACGCATTAAAACTCACAGAAGCAAGTGAACACGCAAAATACGGAGACGTTACGGTAACATTAAAAAGAAACGTAGATAGAAGTACAACAGGAAGTAAAAGTAGCAAAAGTAGAATTTGCCTTTAGTGACAGGGTCAAAAAGTGAAATGGACCAACCAGTAGAAGTAGAAAAGCCTACCAATCATATCCCTAAACCCAAGCCCAAGAATGATAAACTACGGAAGCGTTAAAACAAAAAGAGTACACACGTAGGAGAAAACCTCGACCTAAGCAGTATGAAATTCAGCTGTTTCTCATTTGCAAAAAGGACTAATGACAGACGGAAGCGGTAAATGGGACATTAGTGCATCACAAAGCAAAACCAATGATAAGCTACGCTGACCTAGCGAAGCTCGGTGCAAAAATCGTGAAGAAAGGGACGACCGAAGAATTTGTAGCGAAGCCCAATCACAAAAGATATGGTAGTAGACGGTGAAGTTGCACTAGAGTTTACGTCGACCACATCCTAGCTACCGATGAAGAAGAGCTAAACAGAGTACCTTTTAAAAGGCGTAAAAAGTAGCAGAACCACAACAAACAAAAGCCGAAGTCTTTAAAGCAGACCACACTAGCCTAGCACCAATGAAATCAACCGTAGTCCTAGGCGGAACGCTAATCGATGCAGAAAAGAACTTTGCCGTAACAACAGAAAGAGTAAAAGACGCATTAAAACTCACAGAAGCAAGTGAACATGCAAAATACGGAGACGTTACAGTAACATTAAAAAGAAAAACGTAGATAGAAGTACAACAGGAGTAAAGTAGCAAAAGTAGAATTTGCCTTTAGTGACGGGTCAAAAGTGGAAATGGACCAACCAGTAGAAGTGAAAGCCTACCAATCATATCCCTAAACCCAAGCCCAAGAATGATAAACTACGGAAGCGTTAAAACAAAAGAATACACCGTAGGAGAAAACCTCGACCTAAGCAGTATGAAATTCAGCTGTTTCTCATTTGCAAAAGGACTAATGACAGACGGAAGCGGTAAATGGGACATTAGTGCATCACAAGCAAAAACCAATGATAAGCTACGCTGACCTAGCGAAACTCGGTGCAAAAATCGTGAAGAAAGGGACAACCGAAGAATTTGTAAACGGAAGCCCAATTACAGCAGATATGGTAGTGAGACGGTGAAGTCGCACTAGAAGTTTACGTCGACCACATCCTAGCTACCGATGAAGAAGAGCTAAACAGAGTACCTTTTAAAGGTGTTAAGGCAACAGCTAGTGTAACGCCAAAAGAACCTCAAGACTATACAGTGACTAAAAACCATTCGTATAGAAAAGAAAGTAAAAACAGATCAACCGTCAGCATCTTTCTTGGCAAAACTTGGTAGCTATTTTTAGTGAAGATGGTGTAGAAAAATGATTTTGAAATTGGTAGCACCTATGAATTTACATAGATCTTCACATCACAAAAAGAAGGAGTGCTTGATACCATTACTATTACACCTCAAATCCTTTAAATAGCTAAGATAAAACCTTATTGGAGAACAGCAAGTAAATTCTTTTAATGAATTAAGAGGAAAAACGGAAGACGAAATTAAAAGCACTTAGAACTTGGAACACAAGAGAAGATCATCAAGCAATTTATGATACGGCTTCAAGTGCAACCGTAACAAAGTCATTCTGGTAAATTAGAAGTTTTGGAAGCATTTAAAGAATTTAAAGAAAGAAACAAATAAGATAAGTCAGTGAATACACGGTAGTTGAACTACCGTGTATTTGTTGTAACTAAGAAAGGAAGAAGAAATGATCAAGCGAAAAGTAATAGCAAGTACGCTAATGGCAAGCTTAGTATTAGGAACAGGAAGTGCATACGCAGGAGACTTAAGCATCTACAAAGATGCACCAAAAAGCAACGAATTGGGCATATGAAGGGCTAGAATACGCAGTAAGCCACGATTACATCGTAGGAATAGACGGAAAAAGTAGCAGGAAACAAAGTATTAAGTAGAGCCGAAATGGCAACAATCATAGTAAGAGCCTATCCAAAAGAGTAGAAGTAAAAGCACTAGACCAATACAAAGACGTGCAAAAAGGAAAATGGTACTATGAAAGCGTTGCAAAAGCCCATGCACTAGGCTACCTAGAAGGAAAAAGTAACGACAAAATGGCACCAAACGACAGCGTAAGTCGCCTAAAAGCATAGTAATTATGGCAAGAGTGCTAGGAATTAATGACGGAACAACAGAAGACATTAAAAGTGGCGAAAACGCAATACCGAGCTGGGCGGTAGCACGTAGGCGGAATGATAAAACACGGCATAGTAAAAGGTGATGAAAAAGGGAAACTAAACCTCGAAAAGAAAATCACAAGAGCAGAATTTGCCAGATTACTTAAAAAACCGTTGCAGAATACAAAGACGGAAAAGTAGAAGAACCAAAGAAAGAAGAAACAAAACCAGGGCGTAAATCCATACCTACCAACAGGCCAAGGTGGAGGCAGTGCAGAGCAGTAGCAGTAGCCTAAAATGGTATTACGGAGACAGCAACGTCGACCAAAGATACTACCCATTAAACACAGGCGAAGCATTTATCCACCCACCATTTTTCAACGCACACATAGGGAATCGGAGTAGATGAGAAAGGCGTAATCAGAGAAATCATCGACAACGACACCAAAAACAGCTCAGGAAACGAAGCCTTTTTGGGGAAATGAAACAAGGGAAATATTGGGCAATTTCTAATAATCAATAAATTCATAGGGCAAAAACCCTAAAAGAAGTCAAAGCGATGGATATGCATAGCACAGGAGCAGACGTCATCAGCAGCGCGCTAACCTCAAACGGGCTAGCCATACAAGAAGCAATAATCAAAGCCCTAGAAAGTAAAAAAACGAAGACAAAAGAAGCCGTATTAGGCAAGAAAAACCTTCCAGAAGGTGCAAAATTAGGTGCCGAAACACCAGTAGTAAACGGCAACAAAGTCAGCGATTAAATTTACAAGCACCCTACCAGAAGACTTCAAATTAAGCGTACACAGCGTCAGACACGAAAGCACAAACGAAGACATCGTAGCACCAAGCGAATACAGCTGGGATAAAGACAGTAAGACCCTAACCCTAAAAAGCACCAAAAAGCAGGGAAATACTTCTTTAATATCGTGAGACGAAAGTGGCGCATGGCGTTCACCAAACTTTGAAAGCAGCAGAGAAATCAGCTACCCATACTTCATAGTAGAAGCAAATGCAAGCGACAAAACAATGAGCTTTGACGCCAACAAAAAAACTAAAAGTACAAAGCGGACAATTAGCCAGACATATTAAAAGAACATAGACGAAGTCAGCATTACAGAAGTTGACGAAGACGGCAACGTAGTAATGGTAGAAAGAAAAAGACAGACAAGGCAAAACCATTACCGTACCAAACACCGTAGAAATTGAAAAAAATTAGGGCACCATGGAAACATCAACACCGACTTTTAATATCCTAGATGAAAACGGAAACCTAAAACCTAAAAAGCCCAAAATAGAGGCAAAGACATCTTTGAACAAGGGAAACGCTACCAAGTAAAAGTAGCAGTATACGGATACGGCGAAGCTCAAACAGAAGTAAACCTAATCACAAAAGCATCAACATTCAGCAAAGCCCACAAAAACTAGCACCAATGAAATCAACCGTAGTCCTAGGCGGAACGCTAATCGATGCAGAAAAAGAACTTTGCCGTAACAGCAAAAAGAGTAAAAGACGCATTAAAACTCACAGAAGCAAGTGAACACGCAAAATACGGAGACGTTACAGTAACACTAAAAGAAGACGTAGATAGAAGTACAACAGGAAGTAAAGTAGCAAAAAGTAGAATTTGCCTTTTAGCGACGGGTCAAAAGTGGAAATGGATCAACCAGTAGAAGTAGAAAAGCCTACCAATCATATCCCTAAACCCTAAGCCCAAGAATGATAAACTACGAAGCGTTAAAACAAAAGAGTACACCGTAGGAGAAAAACCTCGACCTAAGCAGTATGAAATTCAGCTGTTTCTCATTTGCAAAAGGACTAATGACAGACGGAAGCGGTAAATGGGACATTAGTGCATCACAAAGCAAAAACCAATGATAAGCTACGCTGACCTAGCGAAGCTCGGTGCAAAAATCGTGAAGAAAGGGACGACCGAAGAATTTGTAAACGGAAGCCCAATTACCAAAAGATATGGTAGTAGACGGTGAAGTTGCACTAGAAGTTTACGTCGACCACATCCTAGCTACCGATGAAGAAGAGCTAAACAGGGTACCTTTTAAAGGTGTTAAAGCAACAGCTAGCGTAACGCCACCAACACCTAGTGGCGAAAAATCCACTTTATGGTGAAATCACAAAAGATAATCTTTTGAGTAAAAGCGAATGTAGAAACGATGAGCAATAATTTACATTTTGCTGATGGTACCTATTATGGTGATACCTATGGTTTTGAAGAAAATGAAACCAGTGCCAGTTAAAGTTACCGTAGCGAATGGTAAAGTGATTGATGTCTCTGTGGTAAAATCTGAAATTGAAAAATCGACTCAACAGAACCTTACATTGATGATGGCGGACAATATTCTAAGAGATTTGATAAAAATGTCTAGATATATGATGAAACAAACGACAAATCCGATTGTAGTAGCGTATCAATTTAAGGCAGCAAGAGATATTTCAAATAAAATTGTTGAATATTTGAAAGAAAAAGTGAAAGGCTATACAAAGATACAGTAGCTAACGCATTTTTGGCAGTTTTAGGAAAGAATACTTTTGGATCAGGCAATCAAGGCGTTGCGGCTAATTTTTGAAAATAATGTCATTTCTGCACAAGCGGCAATCATTCACTTAGTCGAATTACACCCTAACAGCTGACTTGAGGTTACGATGCAGAACCTTTCGATGTAGCAAGTGGAGCAACATTCTCTTCTGCAGGTGCGGCAGTCGGTGTTGGTAATGCACTTAAAAAGCGAGTGATAGCGTAGATATTACTAATGTAGTTGTCAATAATGGTTATCGTTATCAAGGCTACATGGTAGGCGACACAATAGATTGGTCTACACTTAGCGTTACTTTGACTAAGAAAGATGGTAGTAGCATTGAGGTACCGTATAGCGAATTTCGCAAATTATGGATTAAAAAGTAGTAGAAAAAATAGGTTATCGTAATTATGAACCATTAGAAAAACGGTCAAACTTTGAGATAAAGTTGGATCAAACTATACTTTCGTTTACCACGAAGCGAGTGAAACCTATAAATATTTAAAATCTATTGCCGTTCAACCAAAAAGAAGAATTGTTGTTGGCGAAAAATTACAAGTCAAAAGCTAAAGACGATTCAAATTGGATTGATTTAAAAATTATGATCCAACAGAATACGTTCAAAGACTTAAAAGTTGCTGCTTCTGATATTGATGCAATAAAAATAAAGAAGTTGAATTTAGATTAGTGACTAAACTTAAAAAATACCGAAGAAGATCTTTAGTCTAGGTAGTAGTGAGGCTATTATGCTTAAAAATAGACGGATCTACAAGCTATGAAGTTGCGATTCCACGTTCGGAATTAACTGAAAGCGAACCACATTATTCTATCAATCCATCAAATTACCGTATTATTCTTGAGTGCTGAGTAATATATAAAAGACTGTTAAAGCGATAGATATCTATCTGTCGCTTTAATTGTTTTAGTATGGAGATAGGAGAATGAAATGAGTATCTTATTGTGTTTTTGTGTTAAGTGGTTTTCTAATTTTTTCTTTGCAGACGAGATTAGAAAATTTGATCTTATTTTTTTATTTTATAGCGATGGCGTTTGCCTTAGAATTATCTTATCGGATGGCCTTACATTGGTATGAGTATGAAGTGCTTTATCCTAAAGGACTAATGACGGTTATGGATTTACTTGAAAAAGGAACCTTGCCAACATTGATTTTTATATGGGTAATGTTTGCGGGCGCCTTTCCCAATAAATGGACCATTAGAAAAAGATTATGATTTGTCGTGGTGAAATTTCTATTATTGCCTCTATTTTTAATTTTTGCCTCACATTGTTTATTATTTTATAGAGTTTTTAAATGGACTCTCTAGATTAAGTAAGCTTAGTGGTTTAGGACTTTGGGGCGTTTTAGTTGGCTTGGTAGCAGGTTTAGTGGCAGGTGTTATTATGTTGCCTCTTTTTGTGACCTCCTATAAGGTAATTAGAAAGGCACTAGGGTGGCAAAAATGGAAGTCTCTACAAGAATACGCATATGTCTTTTACGGCTTGGTGTATTTGCACATTTTGGCGGAATATTGTGCCAAGGGTGAGGCGATGAGAGATCATTTTGCAATGAGTTTTTATACAGTTAGTTTTTAGTCTACTTGTGTATGCGATTTTCTAAATGGCAAAAAAATGAAGAATAAACGAAAAGTGTAAGGAGAATATAATGAAAAGATAGTGGCAGTTTTTGCATTAGCGATAGTTCTTTTTGGTATTCGTATTATTTCTCCTATTCAATTGATAGAGCCAGCAGTAGCCGAAGAGCGATTTTGTACACGCAATCCGAGTGAAATTAATGCAGCAGCACAATACACAGATGGTTATTACGAGGGGAGTGCCTGCCATAATGGAGATATTACTGTCGGGGTGACAGTGCAAAAAGGCTTTATAACAGGGACTTAAAATTGTTCAGACGACAGATGATAAAGAGTATTTGGATATGGCAATGTCACCTATTTTTAAAATGCCGTTTTAGATAAACAAGATACAAGTTTAGTTGATGCAGTAGAGTGGTGCGACATTTAGTTCTTACGGTATTTTTAGATGCTATTGACAATGCACTAAATCAATCTTAGGAGGCCTTATGATTATAAAAAGTAAAAATGACGGCACTTTTAGTCGCTCTTGCTTTGATTTTTTCGACAACAACGGGCTATGCGTATGGAACGGCTAGAACTGGCGAAGAAAAACTAAGGTGAAAAGAAAACGTCCAGAAAAACCAGCACCAGTTAAAAGTGGAAAAACCGCGCTAAACTTACCTGATACTATCCAGATGGTGAATTTTTGGTAGCGCGGTAGGCTATTCAGGTGAAATTAAAGTGAGAGTAGTTGTCAAAGAGGGTAAAATTGTTGAATTGGCTGTTGTTAGTCAAACAGAAACGCCAGGCTATTATGAAAATGGTTTAAGAGTAATTGATAGTGTTTTGGCAAAAGGTTCTTTAAATGTTGATACAATCAGCGGGCGACAATTACTAGTAGTGCAATCTTACAGAGCGGCAGCTAGTGCACTTGGGAGCTAGTGTGGCAAGTAAAGCACCACTTAAAAACTGAACAACCCGTTAAACCACCCTAGAGAAAGAAGCAAATTTTTGGTAAGCTTTCTGATGAGTGTTTATGAAGGGGCAAAGCACAAGGTTATAAAGATTTACTAACGGTCAGCCTTGTCATTAAAGATGGTAAAATCGTCAGCTTAAAACAAATTAATGGTGGCGATGATGAGCCGTATATTTCAAATGCCAGAACAATTTTTAACTCAAGTTTTAGCGAAACAAACGACAAAAAAGGTGTGAGATGTTTATTCTGGTGCAACGTATAGTTCACTAGGTTTTATTAAATGCGACAAATAGGGCATTAAAAGCTAGTGGTAGTAGTTCAAATGAAAGTAATGCCGATGTTTCAGACTACAAGTTAAAAATCAAGAAATTAAATGAAGAAGTTGAAAATTTAAAATCAAGAATTATAAAAAAGCCCTAGATGATGGGGAAGGTACACTGAAAAGACGGCAATTATGAAGATAGTGCGATTGGTTATAATGGTCCTGTTGTGATGAATGTAAAAAGTAGAAACAGGGTAAGATAGTAGATGTTTTCTATCAAAAGTCACACAGATGATAAAAGATTACATCGAAAAGGTAATACCTTTACTTGCGACGATTGTTAAAAATCAAGGGACTAAAAATGTCGATACGATTAGTGGCGCAACTTTTTTTCTTCAATGGTGTTTTAGGTGGAGCAAGTAATGCAATTCGTTGGCAAGAGGGCTAGAACCAAAAGAAGTTGGCGAAAATGCGGAACAGATTAAACGTCTGAATGCAGATATCGAAAGATTAAAAAGCACAATTAAAATCACCCGGTGGTAGTGATGTGACGGGAACGTTGAAAGACGGTGACTACATTGGTCAAAAGCAAAGTGGTTACGGTGGTTTAATGGAAGTCTATGTTACTATTAAAGAAGGTAAAGTGACTTCTGTTCTTTTAAGTAAAAAATAATGAAGATGCTGAATATCTTGACAAAGCAAGCAGTATTTTAAATGAAATTACAAAGTTGGGAACAACAAAAGGTGTAGATATCTGTAAGTGGTGCGACATTTAGTTCAAACGGTATTTTTAAATGCCGTTAGAAATGCGATGGCAAAAAGCAGTGGTCAAGATACTAAAGACGATAGTCAAGTTGAATTAGTTTCTAAGGATAAATTAACAGCCCTAGAAGATGAAGTTGCGACACTAAAAAGAAAAAAATAGAAGTTTTTAATAAGAAAAATGCAAAAATGCTTCAGAAAAAAAGCAGATGGAAGTACACTGGTTTTTGGAACGAGGCTATGCAAAATCGTTTGATAAAAGCCTGTAACCATAAGGATAAAGAAATTACCGCTATTCGTCTAGAACATAATGAAGACAGAGGGCAATGCCTTAGTGAAGAAGAGAGAAAAACGATTCTTAACAATATTATTGAGAAAAATGGTACAGTGAGGTGTTGATACGATTAGTGGCGCAACGCTTTCTAGTGGTGGTATTATACAAGCCGTTAATGACGCCCTAGGTGGTGGCGAAAGTTCTTCTGGCGGTTTATTAGATAGCTTAAATAAAGTAATTGCATCCTTAAAAGAGGCACTTAGTGATATTTTTACAGACAAAAAGGCTTTCCTTTGGGAAGTAGAAGAGAAAGAGGCGAGTATTCCTTTAGCAGATGGGGTTTACACAGGTTATGGACGTGGTTGGAGTAAAGTTCGTGATGGTTATACAGATGAGGAATTATCTGAAAAGGGAAATCCAGCACCATATAATTTAGTTACATCAATTGTAACTATTGAAAATAGTAAAAATTGTTGACATTGAAACGACCGAGACCAAGTTCGAGCAAACCTTATCTAAATTCGGCGATGGAAGTTCAAGATAGAATTATTAGTCAGGGTAGCATTTTAAATGTGGATACTGAAAGTGGTGCGACCTACACTTCTCGTGGTATTTTAGAGGGCTGTTAGTATGGCACTACAAAAATCACGTGCAGTTAGTCGAAGCTAAAAAAATGCTAGCGAAACACCTTCTTCTGCTAGTGTCGTACAAGGCACAGATAAACAATTAGAAGAGACTAGTTTAGCGCTTGAACGATTAAAAAAACCGAGAACGATAAATTAATGAAAGAATTAGAAACGTACAAAATAACGTTTCGGAAGAATAATAAAATGTCTTTACGCTTGTCACAAAATTAAAAAGTTTTGTATAATCTAGCGTAAAGACATTTTTAGTTAAATGATACAAAAAGAGAGTCTTACTGCTTATAAGACTAAAAAGGAAATGATAGCGTGACTGGAAACTATCATTAGTTGGAGTAGTGAGGATTTCGCCCTGGAGCATTGTCGCTTGAATAGTGTAGGGGATAACGTAGCAGGCGTTAACGCAAAAAGTGATTTTTCTAGGTAAAAGAAAAATAATTTGGGTGGTACCACGGAAAGACTTCGTCCCTATTTTTAGGGTGGGTGAAGTCTTTTTCTTTTAGGAGGAAAAATAATGACCTTACAAGAATTATTAGCAAATTTTGAAACGATTAGAGAAGAATTTAAAGAACGCGTTGAGTTAAAACAGGAATTAAAAATCAGTTCGAAAAAATTTTATGATGAAAAAGAACTCAATGAATTTAGAACGTATTTTTAGGTAAAAAGAGTAAGCTTTCGCTTTTAATGAAAGAAATGGGAAAACTCACGCAAGAAGAGCGTCCCCTAGTTGGTGAAAAAGCAAATTTAGTGAGAACTTACATCAGTGAAGCGATTGATGAAAAGAATGCAAAGCTACCACAAATGGGCGTTAGAAGAACGTCTTAAAAAGAAAAATTGATGTTACCTTACCTGGACGCAAAAAGAAAAAGGGAAGCTTTTACATCCGATTTCTCTAGTGATTGAAGAGGCGACGGATATTTTTACTACATTGGGTTTGAAGTTGCAGAAGGGCCAGAAATAGAAAGTGATTATTACAATTTCAAAGCACTAAATTTGGCAAAAGACCATCCAGCAAGAGATATGCAAGATACGTTTACATTGATGATAATATTGTTTTACGTTCTCAAACTTCACCGGTACAAATTCAGTACAATGGAGAGAGAGGGTAAGGCGCCAGTTAAAATTATTTGTCCGGGTAGAGTGTATCGCAAAGACGATGATGCGACCCATTCACCAATGTTTCATCAAATTGAAGGCTTGGTAATTAGTGAAGATATTACAATGTCAGATTTAAAAAGGCATTTTACTCTATTTTGTAAGAGAAATTTTGAAAAAGATGTTAATCTTCGTCTAAGACCGAGTTATTTTCCTTTCACAGAACCATCTGTTGAAGTCGATATTTCTTGTGTGAGTTGTGGCGGTTCGGGATGTCGTGTTTTGTTCCCATACAGGTTGGTTAGAAATTTTAGGTGCAGGTATGGTCCATCCAAATGTACTTCGTGCAGGTGGTTATGACTCAAGTAAAGGTGCGTGGTTTTGCCTTTGGTATGGGCGTCGAACGTATCGCGATGTTGAAATATGGTATCAATGACCTAAGATTACTTTTTCAAATGATATTCGTACGTTAAAGCAATTCTAAAAAGGAGAAAGATGATGAAAGTTTCGTTAAATTGGTTAAAAGATTTTGTTGAAATAGATATTAACTCAGATGAACTCGCTGAGCTCATTACTAAATCAGGTGTAGAAGTTGGTGAGATTAGCTATTTAGATAAAGAGTTAAAAGATGTGGTAATTGCAGATGTGATCTCCTGTGTCGACCACCCAGACTCTGATCATTTACACATTTGTCAAATTACCACTAATGGCAAAAGATCGCATTCAAGTTGTTTGTGGAGCGAGCAATGTTGCCACTGGTTGTCGTGTAATTTATGCGAAAGTAGGTGCTAAACTACCAGGTGGTATTAAAATAAAAAGAGGCCAAGTTGCGTGGTGTAGAATCTTTTAGTATGCTTTGTGGTCTCTCAGAACTTGGTGTGAGACGAAAATTTATTACATGAAGAAGACAAGAAAGGGCTTAAGATTATTATCAAAAGAAGCACCACTTGGTGGAGATGCAATTAGTTACCTTGGCTTAAATGACGTTGTTCTTGATTTTAGATTTGACGCCAAACCGTAACGACTGTCTGTCTATTTATGGGGTAGCAGTAGAAGTGGCGGCCCTATTAAATAAGCAAGTTAAAGCACTTGATATTACAGAACGCCCTTATGCAGAAAAAGTTGATTTTATTCAATTAACGGGCCTAGAAAAAGAAGCCTCACAATTTTACAGTGCCGCCCATCTTTCAAACATTACTGTTAGGGCGTTCGCCACTTTGGTTAGAAAAGCCGTTTGCAGAGTGCAGGTATTAGACCGATTTCAAATGTAGTTGACATTACTAATTATGTTATGCTTGAACTAGGTCAGCCCCTACATGCATTTGATTATGACAAACTAGAGAATAAAGAAATCAGTGTTCGTCTAGCAAAAAGACGAACATCTTCTTACTGGATGGTGTGGAACGTTTGTTGAATGAAGAAATGATAGTGATTTCTTCTAAAAGATAAAAACAATTGCACTTGCTGGTGTGATGGGTGGTAAAAAGAAACAGAAGTGGCAGATGAAACAACAGCCGTACTTTTGGAAGCAGCACTGTTTAATCCAACTCGAGTTAGAAAAAAACAGCACAAGCTCTAGCACTTCGTTCAGAATCTTCAATTCGCAACGAAAAAGGCTTGCCGGAAAAATAATACGCTCGCATCTTCGTTTAGAGCGATTCAATTGCTATGTCTTTATGCAGGGGCAAAAATCAGTGAACCAGTCGCCTTTATAGGAAGTGAGATAGTCGAGAGACGATTGTTTTAAATCCTTCAAAAGTAACTCAAGTTTTAGGTTTTTCATTTGCAGAAGAAACAATCATTACCTTACTAGAAAGATTGCAGTTTAAATGTGAAAGAAGAAAAATTCTATTCTAGTTACTGTGCCACATCGTCGCTTAGATGTTACCATTGAGGAAGACTTGATTGAAGAAATTGCAAGATTATACGGTTATGACAATATTCCTATCAAATTACCAAAAGTGGAACTGAATGTGAGGCGGTTTTAACGAAAGAACAAAAATTTTGCGATAAAACACACACGCTAGCAAATTTAGGTTTAAATGAGATAGTTACCTTTGGGTTTATAATGCGAATCATCATAACAAATTAGGTTTCGCGATAGATAGTCCTTATCGTGATGCCATTAATGTAAAAATCCACTTTCGGAAGACTTAGCAGTGATGAGAACGACTCTTCTTGCGAACCTTTTTAGATACCGTACAAGCCAATCGCTACAAACAAGCTGAAGAAATTGGTCTATTCGAATTAGGCAATATTTTTCTTAAAGGCGATGTTTTTGATGAAAAATCACCTTGCCAATGAAAAAATATTTGGCAATAGCACTTTCGAGGTAAAATTCAATGTCTTGGTTAGAAAAAGAAAGAATGTATGACTATTATGATTTAAAAAGGCATTATTGAAAATTTATTAAGTCACTTAAACATCACTAATGTAAGTTATCAGCCTTTGACCAATCATTCCATCTATCATCCTGGACAAAGTGCAGAAATTTATGTGGAAGGTAAACTTCTAGGTAGACTAGGACAATTACATCCAGAAGTGGCAAAATAATTATAATTTAAAACAAAAAAACCTTTATTGCAGAATTAGATTTTTATTCAAATGTATGCAAGTACAATCAGTTTTTCACAGTTTAAAAAGTTCTAAATATCCGATTACAACACGTGATATGGGTATTTTTAGTGAAAGAGAATGTTTCTTTTGCCGAAGTATCTTCAGCGATTTTCAAAGCGAATATTCCATTCCTAATTTCAGTTGACTTCTTTGACGTTTATCGTGATGAGAAAGATTGGAGAGGAAAATAAATCGTTTGCTTTTTGCACTCCGTTTCCAAAAGTAGAGAGGAAACGTTGACAGATGAAGTGGTTGATCAAGCATTCTATGCGATTTTAGCTAATATTGAAAAAAAGGAAACCGGTGGCAGAGTGCGTTTACAATAATAAAAACTACCTTAAATTTATTTAAGGTGTTTTTTAATCACTAATAGTAAAAATCAAAAAGTATTGTTGTTATACTAAAGATTGTCTATAATAAGAACTGTTATATGGTACAATTTACTAATAAGTATAGAACTTGTTTGTAAGGAGGTAATATGAATCCTATTGCTTTTGAAATCGGACCTTTTTGCCATTAGATGGTACGGGCTATTGATTGCAACAGCTTTTTAATTGGTATCATAGGTATCAATCACGAAGCAAGAAAAAGGGAATGGATGTAGATGCTGTTTTTCAGCCCTCTTAATCCACAATTCCATTGGCAATCTTAGGTGCAAGAAATTTATTATGATGATTTTTGAATGGTCTTATTACAGTTTGCATTTAAATGAAGTGTGCCGTTTGGAAAGGCGGTTTAGCAATTCATGAGTGGCTTGTTAATGGGAATATTATCACTCTATCTTTGTAGTAAATATTACAATTTAGATGCCAAATCAGTTTTTGATCTAGCTAGTCCGTTTATGATTCTAGGTCGAGGATAGGCAGATGGGAGTAGTGTATTTCAATCAAGAGGCTTATGGTTATGTTGTAGATAAAGAGGCTTGGCCTTTAGCGATGTATATTGATGGAAGTACAGACATCCGACTTTTTATATGAGTTTATCTGGGATATTTTTGGGATTTTTCATTTTATTAATTTACCGCAAAAAGCCTTTACCTAGTGGACAGGTCGCCTATCTCTATTTGATGTACTATTCACTTGGACGCTATCAGAAAGTTTCAGAACAGATAGTCTAATGTTTTGGACTAAGAACAGCACAATGTATTAGTTTAATACTATTTGTGGTAGGATTATCTCTTTGGCTGTATAACAAAAAGAAATAAAAGTAAATTAAACGACGGAGGTTTATTATGAGTCAAAAACACGCCATATTATCATTGTTGGCTTTGCCTTGTTCTCTATGTTTTTAGGTGCAGGCAATCTTATTTTTCCCACCTTATCTTGGTTTCCATGCAGGGGGACAATTGGGTACCATCATTAGTCGGTTTTCTTGCTAACTGGTGTAGGGCTACCTTTGTTAGGGGTATATACAACTTTGAAATCTGGGGAGTAATATGTGTACTTTAGGTTCGCCAGTAAGTAAACGATTTGCAGAAATCATTGGTTTAATCATCATTTTAGCGATTGGACCACTTTTCGCAATTCCTAGAACAGGTGCAACAACTCACGAAACAACAGTTTTAAGCTTTTTCCCAAATACACCAAGTTGGGTGACAGCAGTTATTTTTCTTTGGTGTATCTATTTTCATTTCATTAAATAGTACAAAAGTTATCGATCGTTTAGGTAAGTTTTTAACACCATTTTTAATTTTTACGCTTGTTGTTATTTTTGAGTTAGAGGTATCGCAACACCTCTTGGCGAACCAACAGCAATGGCAGATGCTTATAATTTTTGCCTCAGGTTTTTCAGAAGGTTATCAAACAATGGATGCACTTGCATCTACAATGTTTGCGAGGGTAGCTTTACTCACGTTATTAATTTAGGTTATCAAAAATGGGAAGAACAAATGTCTGTTGCAATTAAAGCCAGGTATTATGGCAATCGTTCTTTTTAGGTATTTTTATACGGTGGTTTAATTTATATCGGTGCAAGTGCAACTACACTTTTTTCCCAACCGATGTAGAAAGAACAACGCTTTTTAGTTGGTTTAGCAAAATCACTCATTGGTCAGAAGTTGGTTTAGGCTTCCTTTCAGCAACAATTATGCTTGCCTTAGCACCAACAACAGTAGGGGCTTTTTAGTAACTTGTGGAGAATATTTTTGAAGGGCTATCTAACGGTCGTTTACCATATAAAGGTATCGTTATTGCTACCGGTATCTTTAGTGCTTGTCTTTCTATTTTAGGTGTACAAATGGTAGTTAATATTGCCGTACCATTCCTCGTACTTCTTTATCCAGTGCTTATGGTATTGATTATTTTTAGAGTCTTTGACAAATACATTCCAAATACAAATGCCTACACAGGCGGTGTTATTGGTGCATTTTTAATTAGTTTAATTTCCGCATTAGATTTTTTTACAAGGTCAAAAATTTTTACTAACAAAAATTCTTACAGATTTAGTACAATTAAAGGGAAGTATGCCACTTGCGAGCTTAGAGGCTTGAATGGATTCTCCCAGTAATAGTCCTTGCCGTTATAGCGTGCTTTTTCCAGAACGCCGCAAAAAGCATAAATAAAAGGAAAGGTTAGATTATGAACGATAACATTTATGAATCAGGGAAGACTATTTAGAGACAATTCTTCGTATTTCAAACCGTCAAGGCAAAGTAAAGTATAGACATTGCCAATGAGATGGATTATTCAAAACCAAGTGTTAGTCGTGCAATGAAGATTTTACAAGAAAGGTCTTGTATATATGGATGAACGAAAGTTTATCCATCTCACTAATGAAGGTAAAGAGCGTGCAGAGAAGGTTTATCAAAGACATCTCTAGTTAGAGGAGCCTTGGAAACTTTACTCGGTGTTAGTCCTCAGTGGCAGAAAGAGATGCTTGTCGTATAGAACACATTATTAGTGATGAAACGATTGGAACGTTTAGAGATAATAATGAAAGAACACCTTCTAGGTGAATAAAAAAAGAGGTCTTTTATGACCTCTCTTTTTTTATAATCATGTTGACGTAATAAATGAAAGCGTTTTTATAATAAGTAACAAAAATAGTTTTGGGAGAAAGAGTATGAATGAACAATATGAATTTCAGCAAATAGAAGAAAAAAATGGCAAAAAGTATGGGCGGATAAAAATTTGTATCAGACAATAGAAGATGACAGGGAAAAATACTATTGCTTAGAAATGTTTCCATATCCTTCTGGCAATCTACACATGGGTCATGTGAGAAACTACTCTATCGGTGATGTGGTTGCACGTTTTCATAGAATGAATGGTTATAATGTACTTCATCCAATGGGTTGGGATTCTTTTGGCTTGCCTGCAGAAAATGCAGCAATAAAACATAACTTACCACCTAAAAAAATGGACTTTAGAAAATATTTCAAATATGAAACGTCAATTTAAACGCCTAGGGCTTTCTTTTTGATTGGGATAAGAAGTGACGACCTGTATGCCAGATTATTACAAATGGACACAATGGTTATTTTGCAATTTTACAAAGAAGGCTTGGCGTACATGGACGTGTTAACTGGTGCGATTCCTGTCATACGGTTTTGGCAAATGAACAAGTTGTCGATGGCGAATGCGAACGCTGTGGCACAAAAAGTGAGAAAAAATCGCTAAATCAGTGGTTTTTAAAAATTACAGATTATGCCGAAAGATTATTAAATGACATTGATAAGTCGAAGGTTGGCCTAATAAGGTTAAAGTAATGCAACAAAATTGGATTGGCAGAAGTGAAGGCGCAATGGTTACTTTTGAAGCGGTAAATGGCAAAACCTTTGAAGTATTCACAACAAGACCAGACACCTTATTTGGCGTCTCTTTCATCGTTTTTGCTTAGAACATCCCTAGTGGAAAGCTTTATTTCAGGTAACAAGGAAGAGACGGAGGCAAGAAACTTCATCAAAAAGTTGCGATGATGAGCGATTTAGATAGAAGTTCGACAGAAACTGAAAAAGAAGGTGTTTTTCACAGGTAGCTATGCAAAAAATCCGTTAAATGGTGAGCTCATTCCAATTTGGCTTGCTAACTACGTTCTTTTTGGAGTATGGTACAGGGGGCTGTAATGGGCGTACCTAGTGGAGACGCAAGAGTTATGAATTTGCGACAAAAATACCAACTAGATATTCAGTGGTTGTGCCAAAGATAAAATAACAAGTGAAGTAGAGTTACCTTACACTGAAGACGGCGTTTTAATTAATAGTGGCGATTTTTAATGGTAGTGGCTAATAGAGAGGCCTTGAGAGCAATTGTTGAAACCTTGGAAAAAAAGAGGTAAAGGTCATAGCAATTAACTTTAGATTAAAGATTGGTTAATTAGTGAGACAACGTTTTTAGGGGAGCGCCAATTCCGATTATCAACTGTGATAACTGTGGTCCAGTAGCCGTTCCAGAAGAAGATTTGCCAGTTCGCTTGCCAGAAGATGTGGATTTCAAACCGACAGGGTGAATCACCGTTAAACTATTGTGATGAATTTGTGCATACGACTTGTCCAAAAATGTCATCAAGCAGCAAAACGAGAAACAGATACGATGGATACCTTCGTTTGCTCAAGTTGGTACTTTTTACGTTATGCAGATTCTAAAAAACGATGTAAGTGCCTTTTGATAGCGATAAAAGCAAATTATTGGATGGGCGTGAGATCAATACATTGGTGGTGTAGAACACGCGATTTTACACTTGCTTTATGCACGTTTATCACTAAATTCTTATACGATGAAGGTAGAGATAAAGGTAGATGAGCCGTTTAATAATCTTTTAACACAAGGAATGGTGTTAAAAAGATGGTGCTAAAATAGAGTAAATCTAAAAGGCAATATCGTTAGTCAGAAGATATTGTTGCAAAATTTGGAGCAGATACGGCGAGATTATTCATTCTTTTCAGCACTACCAGAACGTGACTTAGAATGGAATGATAGCGCAGTTGAGGGGTTGCTATCGTTTTATCAGTCGTGTTTGGCGTCTAGTCTATGCGTATCTAAATGAAAATTATTTAGAAGAAAGTGATTCTAAACAAGATAAAAATTTAAGACGTTTGATTCATCAAACGATTCAAAAAGTGACAGAAGATGTGAAAGAACACTTTTAATTTTAATGACTGCAATCAGTGCGATTATGGAACTTATAAATGGCGCTATCAATATAAAGATAGTGTTGGCAGTGCGAATACTAAAGCAATGAAAGAGTTGGTCGAAAAGTCTAATCTTACTATTAGCGCCATTTACCCCTCATCTGTCAGAAGAACTTTTTGCCGCCTTGGGTAATACAGAGAGCATTCATAAAAGCTTGGCCACAAGTAGATGAAACAGCCCTTGTTGTCGATGAAGTGGAATTAGTTATTCAAGTAAACGGCAAGTTAAAAGAAAAAATGAGTTGTAGGTAGTGAAGAAGACAATCAAACCATTTTAGAAAAAGCAAAGGAACTACCTAAAGTTAAAGAAGCAATTACTGGAAAAACAATAAAAAAGAAGTTGTCGTACCGAGACTCATCAATTTTGTTGTTGGTTAGGAGTGAGATTATGGAAGAAAAACTGGCACGCCTATGTGCATAGCTGCGATACAAGGGCGTTCAGGAAAAACAACAGTAACTATCGGGCTTTTAAGAGCCTTAAAAATAGAGGATATTTGGTTCAGCCGTATAAAAAGGACCAGACTACATTGACCCTTCTTGGGCAAAGCTTGCAAGTGGCTTAGAATCAAGAAACCTTGATAATTTTATGATGACAGAAGAAGAAATCAGAAAGAATTTTTATCAAGCACAGTAAAGGAAAAAGATCTTTCAATTATTGAAGGAGCAATGGGAATATTTGATGGGCTTGATGTTATGGGTAGTAATAGTACGGCCCAACTCGCCTATGTGACCCAATCCCCAGTGATTTTAGTGGTGAGTGGGCAACGCATTACGAAGTGTGGCAGCCCTAGTGAGTGGTGTTGTTAATTTCGACAAAAAGAATTGCGTCGGAGGCGTAATATTAAATCAAGTCGCAAGAGCAAAGACAGCGAAAATATGATGCGACAAAGTGTTGAATACTATACCGATAGTGCCTGTCTTAGGGGCGTTGCCGAAAAACAAAAGATGTAGAAATTCCAGATAGACATCTTGGTTTAATTCCAGCAGGTGAAGAAGAGCTTGAAAAATGAGAATTGATGGCTTGGCAAATCTAATGGAAAAGCACATCGATTTGAACAAACTTTTTAGAAATTGCTCGTAAGCACCAAATTTAGAAGTGATGGAAGATAGCCCTCTTGAGATAAAAACAACAGATTAAAATAGGTGTCATTTCTGATAGAGCCTTTAGTTTTACTATCCGGAAAATATTGAGCCTTGGAAAACAATGGTGCCGAAGTGGTGATTGCATAAATTCGATAGCTGATACTAAATTACCTGAAGTAGATGAGCTTGGCATATTGAGGCGCTTCCCGAAATTCTCGTCGAAGAAATTTCAAAAAATCAAAATTTGATGAAAGAAATTAAAGATCGAAAATAATTTACCCGTTTATGCAGAATGCGGTGGTTTGATGTACTTGTGTAAAAAGCTTTTTGGTTGGCGGGAAAGCCTATGATATGGTAGAGCGTTTTTCGATGCTGAAGTTGTCATGGAAAAGAAAAACCCCAAGGACACGGATATTCTATTCAAGAAGTGCTAGAAACCAACCCTTTCTACGCCAGGAACCATCTTAAAAGGGCATGAATTCCATCATTCAAGGCTTGTTTTTAATGATGTGAGTCAGTGCAATTTGCTTATCATACCAAGCGTGGTAAAGGAATTATCAGAAACAGAAAATACCTTAAAAAGATGGTTTGTTATATAAAAATACCCTAGCAACCTATCATCATTTCCATGCGGTTAGCAATTCAGAATGGGCTGAAAAATTTGTTGATTTAGCCATACAAAGATAAATAAAAATTTATCACAACTATAAGAAAATATTAATAAAAGAAAAACTGAATTAGTTGCAAAAATGAAGCAAATTATGGGAAGATGAACAATGTAGAAGGGATATAGGCATTGACTGATAGCTAACTGAATGACTTTTGTCATGAGGTGAGTTTTTGAGTGAAAGGAGAGTGTCGTAAAATGTATATTGTTACAGATTAACGACGAAAAATGTGTAGGTGCAGTGAATGCGCAAACAACTGTCCAATCAGTTTGTTTACCATGGAAGATGGGGTAGCTAGTTCGCAGGTGAAATCGAATGTATCGAGTTGTCAAACTTGTGTAGCAGTTTGTCCATCTGAAGCTGTTACTGTTGATGAATATTAATTCTTATTTTTGAGGTACTTAAGGATTTTTGTTCGAAACTAAAAACATATTATAGAGATGGACCTTCGAGGTGTATACATTGTCAACAAAGCTAGACCAATGATGGAAGAGCTAAAAGGTAAATGGCCTTCTTTCATTAAAGAAATTGAGAAAAAGTGCTCCAAAGAGTAAAATGACCACTCAATTGCTTGACCTTTGGAAGACTCTTATGAGCAAGAAGTCCCACTATGGAAAGCTACGGTGGTATCGTGGGGGTTAGAGGTTACAGCGGTGGTGTTGTTGGTCGTTACGCATTAGATCCAGAAAATACCAAAAGACATTGCAGAATTTCATACGGTTCGTGTTAACCAACCATCTGGTTTCTTCTATAAGTCTGATGATATCGTACCCTTTGTGATATTTGGGAAAAAACACGGTTCTGGTTTGACCAACATGCATGTACTACTGGGGGACATTATTTTCCTTGGTGCAGTAACTGAACGTTTGCAAGAATGTTTCAATGACCTTTCTAACGCTGGTTGGGACCTTGGTGGTTCTGGTTCAAACTTAAGAACACCAGCTTGTTGCGTTTGGTCCTGGTCGTTGTGAATTTGCTTGCATTGATACTTTAGATTTTTGCTACAACATTACGCAAACCTATCAAATGGGAATGCACCAGACCAATGTAGCCTTACAAATCTAAAATCAAAAATTTCTGGTTGTCCAAATGACTGCGTGTCTTCAACTGCTCGTTCTGACATTGCGGTTATCGGGACATGGAGACCAGATTCAGAGTAAATCGAAGAAGTTAAAAACTATGCTGAAGCTGGTATGCCAATGAATGCAGTAATCGCAAATGTCAACAAAATGCATGAAATTTGATGATGCTAGCAAAAGATTAACCATTGATGATGCGAACTGCACACGTTGTATGCATTGCATCAATATTATGCCAAAGCACTTCATATCGGTAAAGAACGCGGTGCTTCTATCCTTTTTAGGTGGTGGTAAAAGCAACTATCGTTCAATCAGCTTTCTTAGGTTGGGTTGTAGTTCCATTTATGAAACTCGACAAAAGAAAACGATTATGAAAACTTTAAAGAATTTATCGAAAAAGTTTGGGATTGAGTGGGACGAACACGCTAAGACTCGTGAACGTCTTGGTGAATTACTTTACAAACTCTTGGTATGCGTCATATGTTAGACGCTATTGGTTTTATACCAATGCCACAAATGGTAAGTCACCCACGTGCAAAACCCATATATTTATTGGTATGATGATGATTTCTCTGGGGAGGGTGCTAAATAATGATGTCTCAATATGCTGCAACAGATATAGGACCACCCGCATTACTGGGATAAAATGCCAGAAGTATGCCACTATGGTGTGGGATTACCATGAAAAAATAAAACCAGAGTGTTTTAAAACAGTTGGACCTCATGGCGCACTTTGGTCAATCCGTGTAGGGTTCTCCACGTCTTCTTTCTATCGAATCTTTACGTTGGTTTGCTGCTTTAGCAGATAAGTATTGTGACGGACATTTCCGTTTCACAACTCGTGCTGCTATCGAGTTTATGACCGTGAGAAGAAAATGTAGAATGGGTGTATTGAAGAAGTAGAAGCTTATGGTTTTCCCCGGGTTGGTGGTACAGGCCGCTCTTTAAAAACCTACTTCATACACAAGGTTGGGTACACTGTCACATGCTGCTACAGATGCATCTGGTACAGTTAAAAGCGGTTATGGATGATCTTTATGATTACTTTAAACGTGATGATCTACCAGCTCAACTTAAATTTCTGTGGCTTGCTGCTTAAATATGTGTGGTGCAGTTCACTGCTCTGACATTTCTTTCGTTGGTATCCATAGAACCCTTCCACGTGTTATTGACGAAGAAGTTGCAAACCAATGTGAAATTCAAACTTGGTTGCATCTTGCCCTGTTGGTGCGATTCGTCCAAAATCCACGTAAAAATCTGTAACTATTGATGAAAAACGTTGCATGTACTGTGGTAACTGCTTCTCTGTTTGTCCTGCTGTTCCAATTGCAAACCCAGATGCAGACAGTATCGCTATTTTTCGTTGGTGGTAAAGTTTCTAATACACGTAAAGAGCCCAAGTTTCTCAAACTTGTAGTACTCACATTCCAAATGAGCCACCAAGATGGCTAACTCTTGTTGAAACAATCCGTAATCTTGTTCAAGTTTGGATGGACGGTGCTCGTCCTGGCGAACGTTATGGTGAATGGGTTGAACTGTATTGTTGGGAAAAATTCTTTGAATTAACAGGCTTAGAATTTACTGACAAACATATCGACGACTTTTACATTCTCTGTTAAACATTCCGTACGACAAGTAACTTCAAGTTTACTGACGCTGTTGAAACAATGTAATTTAAGAGAGGCTCTGCTTTTAAGGAGCAGAGCCTTGTTTTTTTGAGAGGAGTTATTTTCATGGCAGATTATACCCAAGATGAGTTAAAAGCAAAAATTGTGAATTTTTAGGAACTAAAGATATGGCGAAAACCGTGAGGTTGCTGATGCTTTAGGTGCAAAAAAACGTGACGTAGACCTTGCAATTAGTGATTTAGCTAATGCTGGCGAAATCGAATACTTGTATCTTGGCGGTTCTTTCGTTACTTTGCCAAAAAAATAATTTAATTTTTCAGAAAACTGATACAAAAATATTGTAAATTTTATCATTTCTGATATAATGTTACTTGCAGAAAGGGGTAGAGATGGCCTCATTAGATGATTGCGTAGAATGGCTCGATTTTTGCGACTACTTGATAAGAGAAATAGCAGACTCTAAACCGTCTGAATTTAAAGAAGGTCAAGTCGATGGCTTAAAAATGGCAGCCGGATATGATGCGTGCTCTATCTTGAGGCGTATCCAGATTTAGAAGACCCAATTCATAAATATGAAAAATTCAAAATGTGAGGAGTTTACCTATGCCAGAATTAATGTAAATGGTGCTGCTTTTGAAGTAGACGAAGATGATTTTTAGTTAACCTTGACGATTGGTCAGAAGAAATGGCTGCTTTCTTAGCTAAAGAAGAAGGCGTTGAAGAACTTACTGGAAAGAACATTGAAAACTTATTAACTACTTAAGAGGATGTTCACAAAGATTATGGTATCGCTCAATGGTACGTCAAAATGACTAAAGAATCTGGTTATTCTTTAAAAGAAAATCGTGACCTCTTCCCATCTGGCCTGCTAAAGGTGCTTGTGAGTTGCTGGTCTTCCAAAAACCAACTGGTTGCGTTTAATCGAAATTCTAAAAAGAGTGTTGACAAAAAGTCAGCACTCTTTTTGGATTGGCAAGGAAAATTTTTGTATAGAGTATTAAAAGGGTGATAGGGACTGAAATTTTTCTTGTGTTGTAGCTTGCTTTTTGTTATGATTTCAAGAAAGCTTTTTATAGGAGGTAAAGAGATGAGAAGTGATGAAGTAAAGGTGCAGCGAGGCAACCCATCGTTCATTGTTTTTGTGCGATGGGGTTTTTGATGAAGAGGATATAAAACCACTTATCGGTGGTTAATGCACATAATGAAGTCATTCCAGGACATTTTCATCTTGATGAGATTGCCAATGTAAAAGCTGGAGTAAGCGGCAATGGCGGTACATCCATTTGAATTTCCGGCTATCGGCCTTTGTGATGGTATTTCAATGAATCACAGTGGGCTGAATTATTCTCAGCAAGTCGTGAATTGATAGCAGATCCATGATCCGTCTATATGGCTATAAATTTGACGGCCTAGTTTTAATCGCAGTCAGTGCGATAAAATATGTACCGGTGTATGTTAATGGCAGCAGCGCTCAAAACATTCCTTGTCATATAGTTAGTGGTGGTCCAATGCTGCCTGGACGCTATAAAAGGTGAAAATAGCGATTTAATTAAAGGTGGCTTTGAAGCAGTAGGTGCGTATACTTCTGGTAAAAGTGATGAGAACTTAAAAGAAAAGGAAGAAACCGCTTGTCAAACTTGTAGGCAGCTGCGCGGAATGTATACAGCTAATACGATGAATTGCCTGGCACTGAAGCCTCGGGTATCGCGTTACCGTTTAATGGCACCATTCCAGCGCCTTATGCGGCGAGAAAAGCCCTAGGTGCAGTGCGGGTCGTGCAATTATGGTGCTGGTAAAAGAGATGTCAAACCACGTGATATGTATGGCGGACAAAAGAGCGCTCACAATGCGATTCGTGTAGACCTGGCAATAGGTAGGCTCTTTCTAACACGGTGCTTCACTCTAATGGCAATTGCTAACAAGCAGTAGAAGTTGCTTTAGATTTAGCTGATTTTTGATTACCTTGAGTATGTGGATACACCACACTTTTCTAAGTTAAATCCATCAGGCTACCATCATATTGTTGACTCCACACGAAGCAGGGGGTATCCCTGCGATTAGAACGCTACAAAGACTTAGAGTAAGTTAAAATGGAAGGGGCGTTAAGTGTTAGCGGTAAAACACATAGGTGAGATTGCTGATAGTGCTGAGGTACAAATCAAAGATGTCATTCGTACAGTGGAAAATGCGTATTCAGAAAATGGCGGTCTCAGCAATTTGTTGCCGTAATCTTGCACCCGATGGTGCCGTGGTAGCCGGCGTTGCCGAAAAGAAATGCTCGTTCATAAAGGACCTGGCAAGGGTGTTTAATAGTGCAAATTAGAAGGCTTCAAATGCGGTGTTAACAATGAAATTAAGCCTGGTGATGTGATTATCATTCGCTATGAAGGACCAAAAGGTGGTCCAAGGCGATGAAGAAATGCTGAGTCCGACAGCCCGCTATTATTGGGGCTGGTTTAGATGAAAGAGCGCGCCTTGCTTATCGCGACGGACGTTTTCAGGTGGGAGCTGGCCACAGCAGGTGCTGCACTGGACACGTTTCACCAGAAGCCGCTTTAGGTGGGGCAAATTGGTTTAATCGAAGAGGGATATTATCTCTGATTGATATTCCAACAGAGTCTTTCTAATGAAGTTGGTGACGCGAAGTTTTAGAAGAACGTCGCAAAAAGCGCTGTTATACCAAAACGTGAGTTGCTTAAAAATTCTTATTTAAGACGTTATGCGGCACTTGTCACTTCAGCGAGTACCGGCGGCGTGTTAAGAGATGACATTTAAAAGAACTAGCCTTTGAGCAAGTTCTAATTTTGATGCTATATATAAAATAACTAAAGAATTAGAGAAATGTTACATGCGATGGTTATTTTCAGCAATTGGTGTAGAGACTCTTCCTAGGCCGTAGTCTAGATTAATCAAGCGATGAGGCTTTTCCTATCATACTATGCTTTTAAAAACAAAAGACTATCTGCTCAAATCACCGCTCGCGATTTTGCTGTGGTTAGTGATTATAGAGAGAGATGCACACTAAATAAGCGGAGAAAGACTAGCAGATGCTATTTTAAAGAAGAAGTCGATTTTTATCTTTGTTGCTAGGAAAGCTGTTTTCACAAGGACAATAAAGAGACGATAAATAAATGCTTTGGGTAATATACCAGTGGTGTTAGTACGTATATGAAACAAGTGTTTTGAAGGGCAACCCTTGCTTCAGGTGTTCAGGTTTTAAAAATGAAGCACGCCCAATTGACACTCAGGTCAAGTGAATATTCTAGGTCTCTTTGCCAAGAGGAAAGAAAGAAGATAGTGATGACTATGAAAAAGAATACTATCGACATCAGACGGATCGACTCGATACGAGTTATTGTATCTTGTGCAGCAACACAATTTTTCCAATTGGCATTTTGTACTATTCTTTTCAAACCAAGGTTTAGCAGCTCATTTTAGGCGAACGTAAGCGTTACGAAAGGTCAAAAGATGGTGGAAAGGGCTAAAAACCATTGAGCGATAGCGACTTTTTACATTTGGAAGCAAAGATGTTATTGCAATAAAAGGCTTTACGCATAGAGCTAAACTCAAACCGAAATCCAAAACACCAGAGCTTGGTATTGCTTAGAAATTAGTAAATTAACAGAAAACTAAGAATAATGACAATTTATATACAACGATACTAATATTAAAAATATTTGCTTGATGTTCTTTTCTCTCTTGGCTATAGCTTTTAGCTCAGACTTAGGAAGTCAATAAAAATATTTTAAAAGGAGGTTTCTCCTAATGTTTCAAGCAGCGTCTTTGGCGATAAAGCAAAACTAAGGACCCATTTTACTCTCTTTGTGCTATCTGCGCTTATTGCTCTTATTCCTATTATTTTCTTCCTCGTCGCTCTTGTTCTTGGTTGGAAAGCTTGTATGTAGCAGAGTTTCCTCAAAGCCACTTTACTTCGCAATGGTACACTTTGCAGTTGTTGTTTTCAAAATGCCGGTGCCTCAAGCAACAATGAGTAGGTAGTAATGGCTTTCAAGACTCACGGTTTGATGGCCAATTGCATGGATTACGGTCATGCGGCTGTGGTTCCTTTTATAAGTTATCCTGTTAACGAGTGGTCAATTCAATGTTATCCGTGACTCAATTCTTTCAATGCACAGCTGACCAACGTACCCTGAAGTTATCTTAGTTGGTTTCTGTTTTGCTTTTCCTGAAGGGGCAGCAGGCTTTGCGCACCAGTTGCTACCACAGCTGCACCCCTTGCAGGTATCGGGTTACGTCCACTTTATGCACCTTAGGTCTTTGTATGATTGCTGCTAATACAGCGCCAGTTTGCATCTTCAGTGCGATGGGTATTCCTATCATCACAGCTGGTAGTATCTGGACATTGATGCGCACTAAATCGTCAAAATGGCAGGTCACCAATTACCATTCCTTTCTTTAGTAGTGTACCACTATTTATCGTATTCTTAATGGATGGTAAACGTAGAGCAAAGAAACTTGTGCCAGCAGCTGGTCAAGTCTGCAGAGTGGTTCTTTTGCAATAGCACAATGGGCTTCTGCAACTTACGTGGTCCACAACTTCCAGACATTACTTCAGCAGGCTATTCTCTTTAATTGTTACTGCATTATTCTTAAAGCTTGTGACAACCAAACACGTATCAACAGTTGAAGAGAAGCGGCTAAAAGAAGCTTGGTGAATACGATGATAAAGTACATTCGTTACATTCGAAAACACAATGTTGGTGCAATTGTTCGTGCATGGACACCATTCTTATTCTTAGTAGCGGTATTCGTTATCATCTGGACTCACGGTGACGAGAAACACAAAGCACCTCTTTAAAGATGGCGATTTGCAATGGCAACGGTCTGTCTCTTCTCAATGGAAAGTACCAATGCTTCACGAACTTGTTTCTCACAGTGCCATCGTAACTGAAGATACTGTAATGCTCGCTATTTTCAAATTTGACATGCCACTTAGCAGCACGGGTACAGCAATTTTCCACTTTGCAGCACTTTTTAACTATTCCGGTTTATCGTATGGAGTGCAAAAACAATCTGTTGATACTTTTGCCGAAACATTAAAAGAAATGAAATGGTCAAATGTAGGCTATCGGTTGCGTGCTCGCGTTCGCTTATGTAATGAACTCCTCTGGTATGGCGCTGTAAACAATGGCGCTTGCACTTGCAAAACAGGTACAATCTTCATTCGTTTGCACCACTTTAATCGTTGGATTGGGGTATTCTCGACAGGTTCAGATACTTTCTTCAAATGCGCTCTTCTGTGGCCTCTCAAAGCAGTTACAGCAGAACGAAATTAACGCGGCGCTTGCTGGACCCAATTCAAGAGTTTAGATATTCTTTTAGTAGCATCTAAGCACGGCACACTGGTGGGGTAACTGGTAAGATGAGTTTCTCCACAATCTATTTCTATCGCTTGTGCGGCAGTAGGTTTAGTAGGTAAAGAATCTGAACTCTCTTACGCTTTGCGACTTAAATACGAGCATCTTGTTCATTGCAATCATATATGTTAATGACAGGTATTCGAAACTTACCTTCTTAGCCTTGGATAGATTTCCTACAGGTATGTAAGAAAATTCAAAAGACACTTGATTTTAAAATCAGGTCTTTTATTTCTGGTTTGACTATTATATGTTTGCATAATGACTGACGCGCGAGATGATGTTTTGTTTCAGTCGATGGGCTAGTGGCGTGTTGCTTTAGCAGCTTTTGTTTTATGTTGGGCTTTATGCCGGTTATAAAGAGCTATGCACCTTGGTGGTTGCTTGGCTTTTATTATTCCGTTTTATTCCTATTTCGACCAGTACCAAAAGATATTTGTAGCTTTAAAAGAGACACCAAAAGAAGTCAGGCCTAATTTATTATTTGTCAGAGTCAGGGGACTTATGTTTAGCTGTTTTGCTTATCTTAATGACGTATTTTGCTTTACAGCATCGAGACATAGTGAAAGCTATTTGTCTATGGTAAAGGTTTTCGTCAAAAATTCTGTTATTGTACCAGTTTTTCTTGCCGTATTCATTTCTTGGGTAGTCAACACTCAGACGTATGAGACTAGATTTTGCTCAGAAGAGATTGCCGCAGCAAGAAAATGGCGTACCACAGAAAAAGAAGACGCACAGTCGACATGATCTATGTGTCTTTTGGTGTTAGTATTTAGAAAATGTTCAAAAACCTGATGACAAAGAAAGTCGTATCAAGTACTTTTTAGTCTTAGCGAGTAACTAGTGGTGAAAAAGGTTACCAAATGTCGATATAGACGTGGTCTTTGGAGGGCAATTTGAGACACTTTAGGTTAGTAGGATTGACGCATGCCGGCGTTAACGGATAGACGCTTCATGTCAGCGTTGAAAAATGAGAGGCTCTTTATGAGACAAATTTAGGTGGTACCAGCAGACATCGTCTGTCCTAATTTTAGGACGGACGTTTTTATTTTAAGGAGGAAAAATGATGAACAAGATGATGAAAAATGGTAGCTTTTGGTGTTAGTACTTTCTCTAGGCTTGAGTTTACTAGGTTGCGGTAAAAGTGAAGAAGTAACCAAAAACAAATGGAGAAATGGTTAAGGTAGGTATTCTTCAATTTGCCAATCACGGTTCTTTTTAGATAATTGTCGAAGGCTTCGTCAAAGGCTCAAGCGAGTGAAGGCTTTGTTGGAAGGTACTTAGAATTGACCCATGATAACAGTCAAGCAGATACTAGCATTGCTAATCAAGTGGCAAGTCAATATGCAAGTAAAGACCATGATCTTGTTAGTGGTATCGCGACACCCGCAGCTCAAGCACTCTATAATGCAGCGAGCAAAAGAATATTCCAGTAGTTTACACCGCCGTATCTGATCCAGTATTAGCAGGATTGGCAAAAGAAAATGGCGATGGTATTGGTGGTATTACTCGGTACAAGTGGACTTATTGCCTTTAGATGAACAAGTTAAAATGATTCGCGCACTTATGCCAAAAGCAAAGACAATAGGTGTGTTATATTCCACCAGTGATTCTGAAAGTAGTATCAATCGTTTAAAAAGAAATCGTTAAAAATATGATTTCGAACTTGTTACAGTTGGGGTAAATACAGCAAGTGACATTCCACAAGCTATTGATAACATCTTGACAGTAGACGTGGTTAATAATTTAACGGATAACCTTGTGGTCAACAAACTTAGACATTTTTATTGGATAAAAAGCAGCCAAAAAGAACATTCCCGTTTTTGGTTCGGAAATTGAACAAGTAAAAAGGTTGCGTGGCAGCAATGAACATTGACTATGTTGCGCTAGGCGAACAAACAGGTAAGATGGCAGCGCGTGTCTTAAAAGGAGAAGATATTAATAAAATGCCATTTGAATTAATCAAAAGAAAACAGCCTAGTTTACAATGAAGCACAATTAGCAAAATACCAACTTAGCTTACCAAGGATATGAAAGGCGAGGCAGTCAAATGGGAGAAGACGATGCTAGATATCTTAATTGGAATTTTTGAACAAAGGGTTTATTTTACGGCATTATGGCACCAGGTGTCTATATGACCTATCGTATTTTGGATTTTCCTGATCTTTCCGTTGATGGTAGCTTGCCTCTAGGGGCCCGCCGTATCCGCTTTTTAATTACAAATGATTGGAATCCTTGGCTATCCCTACTTGTCGCGATTATGTCAGGGGCCTTAGCAGGTCTTCTCACCGCTGCATTATTCATATTCGTTTTCGTAGCCAGAGATCTCTTGGCGAGGTATTATCACGATAGCCAGCCCTTTACACAGTAAATATGCGTATTGCGGGTAGTGCCAATTTGCCACTTTTGATAAACTCACAAATATCTTTGAGTGCTGGCTTTCTTTCATATCATTCCTGAAAAGATACGTGGTTTTAGTAATAACTGGTGTCTTACTCCTTTTGTGTAAATTGTTGTTAGATTGGTATTTTACAACACAATCCGGTCTGAAAGCAACAGGCGATGACCCTCTATATCGTAACAAAGCCTAGCAAAAGATGTCGCAAGTTGAAAATTTTGGGCTTAATGCTAGTCTATAATGCAATGGTTGCCTTTTCAGGTGCCGTTTTAGCGCAACAACAACGATTCTTTTGAAGTTACTATGCGGTATCAGTGTCTAATTATGATCGGACTTGCAGGCAGTTATTATTGGAATGGATCTCTTTAAAGGCAACCTACTACGAGGTACAACGACAGCAATTATTGGTTCCATCGATGTATAAAGCTTGCATTGCTGGCTGCAGTGCTATATCGGGATAGAAACAATCGATACAAATTAATGCAGCGTTGTAGCGACTTGGTCTGCATCGACCAAAAGAAAGATAAAAAGCAAAGCGTAAAGCCTAATGCTTGAATTACATCAATAAAACGTTTCATCGAGGTACAATCAATGAAACTACAGTGTTTTTCTGATTTTAATCTAACAGTCAATGCGGTGACTTTGTTTCAGTAGTTTAGGTCAAACGGTTCTGGAAAAACAACACTCAGAAATCTAATCTGTGGCACCTTACCCTAGATAGTGGCGATATCATCGTTTCTGGGAGGTAAATGAGTTGCGTGAATTTGAGCGTTCGATTTTCACATTGGTAGAGTTTATCAAGATCCTAAAATGGGGACTTGTCGAAAGTGTGCTCTGCTCTTGGAAAATTTATCTTACGACAGGCAAATAAAGGCAAACGTTATGGTTTAAAAGCAAGTGTTAACAAAAGTAAATTAGTCTGAATATATCAAAAATTGCCTAGAACCCCTTAGGGCAAATTTAGAGATAAAAGTGCAGCAAACTTCACCAGCGGTGTACTTTCGGGAGGTCAAAGACGAAGCCCTGGCACTTTTAATGGCAACAATGACAAAACTCGATGATTTTAAGATGAACACACAGCAGCCCTAGATCCAAAGACGGCAGATCATGCAACTAACAGCTGAATTGGTCAAAAGACATCAATTGACGACACTATGGTAACGCATAACTTGCGTTTTGCTGTCGATTACGGCAATAGAATGCTGATGATGCACGTGGTAAGATTGTGACCGTAGTGGTCAGTGAGAAGAGGGACACACTAAGGTAGAAGATATCTTGAGTGTCTTCAATGGGGTGAAGTATTGAATGTAGCGGTGTTAGCATTGAAATGATACTATTGTGTTGAAAGGATAATAAGAAATGGAAAATCACAGAAACATTTAGACAAGAAATTGCACCGTGCGGCGCGTACGCAGAGATGCTCTGTCTGCTCTCAATGTAGGGACGTATGTTACAAGAGGTGTCTTGGCTCGCGTGCCGATGAAGGCTCGGAAGGTAGTGGCTATGACTCGGGCTAGGCTTGGCACAGGTCTTTTGGATGAGTCCAGAGTTAAAAGATAGAGTGGACTTTGTGACGGAGGCCGATAGCTGACTTTGTGCCTCATGCCAAGGATGAGGAGGCAGCTGGCGCTGAGTTTATCCAACAATTTCAAACAAGCTTGTGGGGATACGCTTTAATCCTAGATCTATTTAGCAGAGCAGAATTAGATTAAGTCAAATCAGTAACGAAAAGTCACACACTATCTGAGAGTGATGTGACTTTTATGCTTGATAATCAGGTATTACGCACAACGAGATGTTATCCCTACTGCGATGTAGTGCCACCATTCCTCGTCAATTTTTCGTAATTATTAGAGAATACCTCTCTCTCCAAACATTATAAGTGTATTTATGGATTTTGACGCAAGCATCTGGTGTTCGCATTTGTCCTTTGGAACCTCGATATTATGTGGGTATCTTCCACGCGGTATGTTTTGTAACATCAAAGCCAGCAGTGATGCGTTGAGGGATATCTACAGAGAGACACCAAAATCGCCATGAACGCTTGCGCTTTGAAATATCTTCTCCAAGCCAGTCATACTACCACCAGTAGGGTAGCGATAGGTTGAAGAGCGTAATAACTGTCCACTTTTCAACAGAAGAACGAATATCATCTATATAGTACTGCGAATAGAGAGCAGAGTGGTGGGAAAATCCGGTGTGTTACCCTCGATACTAGACATCAACAGTAGGTAATTTCTTTCACTAAGTTTTATCGACGATTTCTACAATATCGCTATTGTTTTCGGTACCCATTTCCTCCGGCATATTTTTGCAATCTCATTTTGATCAGTAATACGAGTCACTTGATAAGGAACATTATCTTGATTAAATTCCTATGGTTGAAGTTCCTAAATAATCTACGAAATGTCTCGTTAGAATGACAGGATTTCTTCTAAATCGTAAGTATGGACATTGACACTCTGGAGTGATAAGAAGCAGCCCAAACACTAAACAAAGTGGATCCTCATGGTTCTCATCTCCCTCATTATCATACTGTTTTATAAATTTGCAGATAGCTATCTTTTAAGAATAGATTATATATATTAAATTGGTCAATAGAAATTTATTTTTAAAATAGCTTTAAGACGTTTACAAATCTTTGTAGTATACTATCTTACATAATCAAAATATTGGAGGAGCTAACATGAAAACGATTAAGACTGCCTATGGAGAAAATGTCTTTAATGAGTAGAGTGCGATGAAGAGCGTCTGCCCAAACAGATTTTATGAATCACTCCAGAAATACGATTACAACGGGACAAGACTTAGATGAAAACGATTGCCGATACAGGCAGCCAATGCGATGAAAAGATTGGGCAGTTGAAAAAGGTGCGACGCATTTTGCGCACTGGTTTCAACCGATGACAGGATCTACTGCAGCAAAACACGAGTCATTTCTTTCTCTCCGCAAAAGATCAAAGTGCCATTTAGAATTTTCAGGAAAAACTTGATCAAGCGACCAGATGCATCTTCTTTTCCCATCGGGTGGGTTGCAGTGATACTTTTCGAGGCACGTGCGGCTATACTTCTTGGGATCAACTTCTCCCGCCTTTGTTCAAGGTGAAACCTCTACATTCCATCAGTGTTTTATTCCTACACAGGCAACATCCTAGATAAAAAGTACACTTTTACGTTCCGAAAACTTAATCAATGAAGCAGGGGCTTAGAATTCTCTTCGTCTTTTTGGCAATCAGTCCGCAGAAAACAGTTCGTTGCGACGATGGGTGCCGAACAAGAATATTTCTTGATTGACAAAGCCGTTTATGAAAAGAGAAAGATTTAGTCATTTGTGGCCGTACGCTTTTTGGTGCGCCAGCTCCAAAAGGTCAAAATCAGCGACCACTACTTTAGCGTCATTGACGAACGTGTCGATGCCTTTATGTCAGACTTAGACTGGATACTTTTGGTCACTCGATTGTACCATCTAGTAAAGCATAGTGAGTGAGCACCTCGTCAGTTTGAAATCGTACCAATTTTCAATTCGACTAACGTGGCAAAGATGAGCCAAAATCAAATCATTATGGCGTCTTTGCGTCGTCTCGCACCAAAGCACGGTTTAGAATGTCTCTTGCACGAAAAACCATTTTACGGCGTTAACGGTTCTGGCAAACACATCAACTGGTCACTAGGTACCGATGCAGGAATAAATCTCTTTGTACCAGGAGAAACACCAGAAGAAAATGCTCGTTTTCTACTCTTTATCTGTGCGATGTTAAATATGTCGATACCTATCCAGAACTTATGCGTCTAGTAGTAGGTTCTGCAAGTAATGATCATCGTTTGGGCGGACACGAGGCACCGCCTGCGATTTTATCCATTTCCTGGGTGAAGAGCTTTTTGATATTTTGAAAGCGATTGAACAAGGCGGTCAATATGAAAACGTTGATAAAGGTTTTATGGAACTAGGTGTCAATACCTTACCGCTTTTTACCAAAAGACATTTCTGACAGAAATAGAACATCGCCTTTTTGCTTACACGGGAGATAAGTTTGAATTTAGAATGTGTGGTTCTAAGGCGTCAGTAGCTGGTCCAGTCATTGCACTAAATACAGCAATGGCAGAAGTTTTAAATCGTTATGCAGATGAATTAGAGGGAGGCGTGATTTCTTTAAAAGCACTTTCTCGCTTGCTCGCTAAAGAAATTAAGTCACACAAACGCATTGTTTTTAACGGCAATAACTATGCAAAAGAATGGGAAGAGGAAGCAGAAAGACAGTGGACTACTAATTTAAGACAATCGGTCGATGCGTTTGAAATACTATGCTTCTGATACGGAACTTTTCGTAAAAACGGTATTTATACAGTTGAAGAGTCGTTTCTCGAATGGAAATTCACTTAGTAGATTACAGCCGTACCATCAATATAGAAGCACGTACGATGCTTGAAATGGTGCTACAAGAAATATCATTCCTGCCGTAGTTAACTATTCTAATGCTTGCTCAAAACGATTGCTAGAAAAGAAAAAGTACGTCATAAACTTAAATAAAGAAGCAGAAGATATTAACCGAGATTTCTCGTTTACTTTCTGAATTGTACACAACACTTGAAAGTTTAGAAGAGAATCTAGCAATTGCATACCAAATTGAAGACGCCAAAAGCGCAAGCAGAAATGCTATGCTAAAGATGTATTTGAAAATGATAGCATTACGCAAAATTGTTGATAGTTTAGAAATCACATTCCTGAAAGTTTGTGGGAGATACCAAGTTACAGCAATTTACTTTTAGAAAGATAACTATAAAAAGACATTTCTTAACTGAGTGTCTGAAATAGCATGAACTTACACAAAATATTGACTAAAAACGACAAGAGTGCTAATATTAACCGAAGGTAACGTGGAGGGTAGTGGCTCTTTTTGCAGAAGAAAACTATTTCCAGTACAGAGTTATCCTAAAGTCTTTTCATGGTCAATAAATTTTGAGAGGAATGTTAATGAAAAAGAGAATAGTTAAAAAGTACAGGAATTTGTCCTGTCGGTAACAATGATTGCCTCATTATTACCAGCGGAATGAGTGCTAATGACGGTATTTCTGGTCATTGGGCAGAAAAATCAGTTCGTTCATTTAGCGAAAAAGGTTATTTAGCTCTCCACTAGAAACGAAAAGAAAGTTTGAAAAATATATGACTCGTGCTGAGTTTATCGCCACATTCAATAAATTAATCGGTGCGACAAAAGAAAGTGAAAGTTAAAAGCTTTTTACAGATGTAAAACAAAGGTGAATGGTTCTACAAAGACATTGCTAAAAGCTCTAGAAATAGGCTATATTACGGGTACAAGTGATAAAACGATGTCACCAAAACGGTCCAATTACAAGACAAGAAACCTTTGTTATCCTAGCTAAATACCTTTCCCTCACTGGGAAAAATGCCTTCCCTCAAAACATAAAAAGATGCTAGCGATGTATCTTCTTATGCAGTAGGTTATACCTAGGGTTAATTGAAGCAGGTTACTTAAAGGCGATGATAAAGGTAGATTATTGCCAAAGGATTATATTACGACTGCTGAAGGTATTTCATTATTAGATAGATTGAAAGAGCCACTAAAGCAGTGTCAACAAAAGATGACAAAGCACCAGTCGTTTAGTGGTGGCGGTGGTTCTACCAGCACAACCTCTGCTGGTTCTTCAAGTGGTGGTACAACTACACCGGTTACACCAGTTAACCCAAGTACAGGGTTCTGACATCTTTAATAATGAACATACTAAACTTCTAGACCTTGGTATTAGACAATATCTTGCAATCGAGATTTAACAAGGGCTTTAATAAAGCAAATACAACTATCATTGTTGACGGCGTTGACGTGACCAGTGCGGTAACTAAGCGTTACTGATGATGGTAGCATTGTAAAATGGGAAATTACTAGCCTTAACCCCATGAACTCATTGTACGTTCAAACGATGGTAAGGAAGAAAACTCCAATTAACAACGAATAACAATAGTACGGCACCTGTTGTAAAAACAACCGAAAGCACGTTATATTTTAGCGCACGGTGTAATCAACGTTTGGGATTACCATCTCGATCATTTTGATGATGTGGGTGTTATCAGAAAAACCATTAAGAAAACAACCTTTTAATTTTAGGGTAACGAAGAGAAAAACCAATTCGTGTTTATGCACCAGACACTGTGATTAAGAGCAGTACGGCAAATAAATATGGTGTTAGTGGTGAAGTATTAGTCTACTTCAATTACAACACAGCAGAAGAAAAAGCTTGGTTTGATGCACTTAGCACACAAGATGACGTGGCCTTAGTTTCCTATGATGAACGCCACAACACCTTAAACGATGACTTAAATTATTCAAAAAGATACACAAGTGACAAATACTGTCGAAGGTACAGTAGGTGTTGTTAAGGTGCCTGTAGGGTCAAGTGAATTTCTATCATTCTGGCCGTTACAATCTGTTATTTAGACTGGAGGTAAACGTCCAGTCTTGGTACTAATTCACTTGGTAAATGACTTAGTACCAACAATGAAAATTTCTGAACCAGGGCGCATTAATTTTCAGGTAAAAATATTCATTTTGCCGTTGAAAATATGACATATGGTCATCGTTAGCCCTATCGAAAGTGTTGTGTTAAAGACCCTAGTGGTAAGTTGCACTTGACGAAAAATTAAAGATTGGGCTTTAATTGGTAACACTTTTGTTTTATATAATGATGAAAATCAAGAAAAGGGTACAAAAACAACGTACCTTACAAAGGTGTATACAGCTTCACTGTTTTACTCTAATGGTTTTAAAACCATTTACCAAACAATTTGAAATCGTTGACGGTGCAGAAGTAAGCCGTTCTGCTTTTTCGTAGAGCAGGTTTTGATACGCTAAGTAGTGCGACATTCAGCTTTGGTGGCGATTCTAGCGGATCTACTTCTGGTGGCGAATCAGGTGGTAGCCTAAAAATCGCCAGCAAACTTGCTTTTTCAATGCTGACTTACTTGACAACGCACGCGTTTTAACTTTACTCGGTAAAGATTCTAAGGCGGCAAAAAGCGATTGTAGATCGTTTTGACTATGAAATGTCGAGGCATTGACTCTATCTTCCATAGAGACGATAAAAATTCTATGACTTTACTAGTTACAGCGATGCTGTTCGTGAAAGCAAATTAAAAGGCAAATACGCTTTCTTTTTGAAGACTACATTGCATCAGGTAGTGCAAAAGAAAATCTAAATCGCCCTTATGCGGTAAAAGAAGTCTTAGAAGACAATGCACTTGGTGCAACTGAATTTTCAGGCAACTATCACGGCAAAATTGCGCCAGAATTAAAATTAAAACGGGTAATTTATCAATAGCTGAAGGTGAAGACGCTGTTTTAACTAGTGACGATCCAGCTTTTGTAGACTATTTGAATGCGATTAAACATATCTACATCAATAACAGAACCTACAACCGTGGTGGCTATCATGTAGATCTTACTAATCGCACCCTTACTATTGACAAATCAGTGCTTGAACCTGGTGACAACGTTTTGAGACATTGCGAGCAGACGACTTCAGAAGTGAAACTGTTCGCATTAAAGTCAAAAACAGAATCAGATAATCTTTCTTTTGAGAAAAGCAATGACTATAAAGTAGGCGATAAAGTTACCCTTTTAGTAGATGGCGCGACAGGTGACTTCTTTAAGTATGTTGGTGGCATTGAAGTTACCGATAAAGGACGGCGTTAAAAACTGTCATTTACTGAGGTGGTAATGAAGGCTACAACGTAAGAGGCAGCCACTTAATCTTTGGCAACAAAGTGTTCAAAAAGATGGTGCTTACACTATCGTTTTAACACCATCTAAGCATTATGCGAAGAAAACACTAACTTTAACACTTGCGCCACAAGATACGGACACAACAATTAAAACCCACCAAATGAAACACCAGCTGTAACCAAGGATGCAAGCATTTTAAATACGAACAGCTATACCGTTCAATTTTCAGTGCCGACAATGATACAGAAGCTTGGTTCGTGCAATTTCGACATAACAGTCAATGGCACAACGTATCATTCAGGTGTACCAAGTAGAGATACTTCCTATAGCACAGCAGTTGTTGACGGTAAGATTATTCTAGGTAATGGTGCGATTAAAAACGGCGGTAATACTGTTGTAATTAAGGCGACTGGCTATAATGATAAAACTGTGACATTTACAGCAAACGAATCAAATAATCCATCTGAAGAACCGGAAATGAGACCAACACCAAATCCGGGTACAGGTGGCAACACGGAACAACCAGGCACCTTAAAAGGTACCATCACAACTAATTTCTACAAAGTGTAGCCCTACAAGACTACAAAATTCAATTCAAATCAGAAACTTCTTTCCACACACCAGAAGCACAATGGTTATCAAAAAGTGAATAAGGTCACCGTAAATGGTAATTAGTAGTATACAAGAGGTTTAGTATGGCACAGTGCCAACTATGCTGTTTATCAATTGATGGTAATATTTTCTGTGGTAATCCAGCCTTTGTAGATGGTATCAATACCATTGTGATTGAAGCAGAAGGTTATAAATCACTTACCTTGAAAATGAAAAAGATGGTACACTTGTACTAGTAGTGAAGAAAATACTGGTAATGAGGGAACAAATCAAACCCTGGCACCGGCGTCGTGAAAATCCAGGTACGGGTGGTAACGAAAACGCAGTGCCGCAACCGGCGATCAAACCCCACCACCTGCAAAAAGCTCAAATAAAGAGCGATTTTTGGTGAATCAAAAATCAGTGTAGGTATGGGACATGATGAGTTATGAATGCAATCACTGGTGTTAGCGTTAATGGCGAAGCTATACTAATGGTTATGTAGCAGATGATTCTAAAAACTATAGCTTATTAGAAAAACAGACGGCGATATTCGTTTAGGTGCACTAGGTTTCACCCAAGATGAAAACACTGTCGTTATTACAGCAGCGGGATACAAACCTCAGCAGTAAAAAGTGAGAAAAAGATGGTACATTTTTGTATCTAGTGAAAAGCCCAACACCAACTCCTGGGTACAGGCGGTGAGTGAAAGTGGTGGCAATGAACAACCACAAAACAATACCACGCCTAAAAGTGGTTGCAAAGCAAAAAGATGCTACCTTCCAACTTTATGGTCTTTCCCTGCAAATAGTGAAAATTATTTAAAAGCGGTAAACGAAGTTAAGGTTAATGGCGTGCTTTATACTAAGGTATACATATACCCTTAATGCGAGCGCATTTAGAAGTGTGGCAGTCTTGTTGGCGAAAACAAGCGACGACACACCACATTATAGCATTTCACCAATAGATAATAAAATGACGACTTGGTAGAAGTGCTTTCACACAAGAGAGATCAATACCGTTTACTAATTAAAGCAACAGGTTATGAGGGATCAAAGTGTTAAAGTCACAGGTGAGTTACACGACAGTGAAACACCAGCACCAAAACCCTGGTGGTACGGTAAATCACCACAACCAGGCGGAGAAGGTAATGGCGAAAACAACACGGGCACTGGTGGCGAAACAGAACAAGATAAGACGGCACCAAGTTTTGTCGGTGCTGAAAAACCATCACTATTTTCAGAAGAGTTGAAGTACACTTTGGCTACAGCTTCAGAAGCAGAGAGAATTCATTGGAAACGATTACATCTGTGAAGTAAATGATACCGTTCTAAATAAAAGGCAACTATAACGCCTTAGCCAATGAATACAGACTAATACCAACCGATGGTAAATTAGCAATTCATAGAGACAGCTTCAAAGCAAAGATACTAATACCGTGAAATTAAAGCGACAGGCTACAAAACAGTAACCCTTAAACTAGATAGAAATGGTAATGTTGTGACAGATGAAACCCCACAACCACCAGCACCAAATCCTGGTGGCGGTACAGTAAACACACAACCAGGTGGAGAAGGTAATGCGAAACCCAACACCAGGCACTGGTGGCGAAACAGCACAAGATAAAGACGCGCCAAGTTTTGTCGGTACTGAAAAACCATCACTATTTTTCAGAAGAGTTGAAATTACACTTTGGCTTCACTTCAGAAGCAGAAGAATTCATTGGAAACGTTACATCTGTAAAAGTAAAATGATACCGTTCTAAATAAAAGGCAACTATAACATAGCCAATGAATACAGACTAATGCCAACCGATGAGTAAATTAGCAATTCATAGAAGACAGCTTTAACAGATACTAATACCGTGGAAATTAAAGCGACAGGCTACAAAACAGTAACCCATAAATTAGACAGAAATGGTAATGTCGTTAATGAACCAACACCACAACCACCAGCACCAAACCCTGGTGGAGAGAGTAACGGAGGTACAGTAAAACCCACCACAACCAGGCGGAAGGTAATGGCGAAGCCCAACACCAGGTACTGGTGGCGAGACAACACAAGATAAAAGCGCCAAAGTTTTGTCAGTGCTGAAAAACCATCACTATTTTTCAGAAGGTTGAAATTACACTTTGGCTTCACTTCAGAAGCAGAAGGAATTCATTAGAAACGTTACATCTGTAAAGTAAATGATACCGTTCTAAATAAAGGCAACTATAGCGCCTGTAGCCAATGAATACAGACTAATGCCAACCGATGGTAAAATTATGGCAATTCATAGAGACAGCTTTAACAGATGCTAATACCGTAGAAATTAAAAGCGACAGGCTACAAAACAGTAACCCTAAATTAGACAAATGGTAATGTCGTTAATGAACCAACACCACAACCCACCAGCACCAAACCCTGGTGGAAAAGGTAATGGCGAAAACCAACACCAGGTACTGGTGGCGAAACAACACAAGATAAAAAGCGCCAAAGTTTTGTCAGTGCTGAAAAACCATCACTATTTTCAGAAGAGTTGAAATTACACTGTGGCCACTTCAGAAAGCGGAAAATTCATTAGAAACGTTACATCTGTAAGTAAATGATACCGTTCTAAATAAAAGCAACTATAACGCCTAGCCAATGAATACAGACTAATGCCAACCGATGGTAGAATTAGCAATTCATAAAGACAGCTTTATGTAGATGCTAATACCGTAGAAATTAAAGCGACAGGCTATAAAACAGTAACCCTTAAATTGAGACAGAAATGGTAATGTCGTTAATGAACCAACACCACAACCATAGCACCAAACCCTAGCGAGGGCAATGGTGATAATACTGGTGGCAATGCAACGCCACCAAGCCCACAACCTGAAGAAGGTCAAGCGGCACCTAAAGTGAAGAGTGCACGAAAAACGCCGTTTGGTGGTTATGAAGTCATTATTGGTACTGGTAATGATGTGTATATAGGAAGCAATTACAAGTATTACTGTAAATAATGACAGTTATAGCGATGGTTATCTTGGCGATAATAAAACTATTCTATTCGTAATACAGATGGTGAAAATTGCACTAGGTACAAAGTATCAACCAAGAGTGAATACAGTTGTCATTACGGCTACTGGTTTACAAAAACACAAACCTTCAGATTATCAGATGGCACTTTAGTGGCAGATGAAACCTCCAACACCAAACCCAGATGGGATAACAATGGTGGAAGCCCACAACCACCAGCGCCAAATCCAGGTAGTGGCAGTGAAGTTACACCTGCACCACAACCACCAGTGGAAGAAACAGGAGAGAATACCACCAAATATGGTAAATGCCGAAAAACCGGCTTTCTTTTCAGAAGATTATAAAGTATTCTTTGGTTTTACTTCAGAAGCAGGACGCTTTTAGATAAAATCACTTCGAGTAACAGTCAACGGCGTTGCGATGACGAAAACAACGAGTTTCTCTGTTCTTCAAAATGAGTATAAGTTGTGTGGCAAAAATGATGGCAAAGGTAGGTATTCATAAAGATGCATTTAATCAAGATGTGAATACTATTGTAATTAAAGCAACAGGATATAAAACCTTCACTGTTAGAATTAAAGCAAAAACGCACAAAAGGTTGACTAATATCTCCCGAAAGGGAGATATATATTTCATTACAAAATGAATTGATTTTCTTAATAAATCAGTTAAAATTAAAAGAAAGATAAGTAAAATAAAGAAAAAGTTTATATAAAAACAGTCAGAATTTATTCTCAGTTGTCTTTTATTTGATATAATAATTAGAGTTATAAAAGAAGAGGACAATCTTAATCTGATGTTTAAAGAAATTAAGCAGTTTATATCATCAATGGATTTGGCTATTATTTTTGATTGCTGCCATTTCAGGTTTTGTCTATATCTTCAACATTTTTGATACACCAAAGTTTTTCGCTCTATTCCTTTTCGTATTTTGGTGACGTTTTCTTTTATCAATCCTATTAACCTGTTCGTTAAAATTGTTGCCTAATGTGTTTCGCACACTAAAAACGTGATAGTGATTTATGTGCTATGTAAAAAGCAAGCTAAAAATAGCAAATGCTAGCGAGACGGTCATCTTAGATTATTTAGAGAAAATCAGCTATCAAATTAGCAAGATGAAAAAGCTGCGACAAAAGAAATAAACAGGCTATATAGCGCCCCACGTACTTCATATGGGTCTTTTAATTATCATTGTGGTAGTTTTTAACTACCTTTCAAACAACCGATACCATTCAACTTTCTCAAGGGGGATAAACTGAGTTTGCCTAAAACGATAGAAGAACGCATTGTTAAAGGTGAGATGAACATGAATTTGTGACAGAATATGATGAAAATGGTGCTGTACTGGATTAGTACCTTTGATTTAAATGTTGAAGGTTTTGGCAAATACCAAGATGTGACGACTAGGGTCAATCATCCATTTAAAGAAAAAGGGTTGAGTATCTATCAAATGGCGTATGCCAATCAACATCTTTTTCACATCACGGGTGATAAAGAAATAGAGTGACACGTCGAGGGGCAAATGATTCCCTAAATGTCCAGGTAGTACGTTGATTCAAATTGCTCGATGGCGAAAACATTGCACTTTTTATACCTTTGATGAAAATGGCAATCAAGAATCCTGAAGCGCATAAAAAGAACGATGTTTTACACTGAGCAATGGTTTAGTGCTAAAAATACGAGGATAGATTCTACTATTTTACAGGTGAAATATAATCCTATCTCTTCATCGTCTTTTTAGAAGCTTCATTAGCAACCTGTTTTGCAAGTACGCTCTTTTGGTTTGGACGATACAGAGAGTTTGGCTCTACATTTCAGAAGATGATCAAGCCTATGCAAAAAGTAGTATCTAAGTCAAAAAGAAGTCAAAAGACAGAGTTGCTTTCTGCGTTTTAGTGAAAATAAGGAGAATATATAATGGAAACGTACAATTACGCAATTATTGCAATTATTTCTTTTGCAATTTTAGGGTTTATCTTAAGTTTAATCGCTCCTAAAACAAGAAAACTTAACAAAACTAATACCACTTTTAGCTATTTGGCGTTAGCTTCTTCATTTAGTTTTGATTGTGATTAGAGCAATTGTCACAAAATCAATTCCGCTTTCTAACGGAGCCAATTTGCATATATGGATAGTCTTTATGGTCTTACTATGTCATCTTGGCGATGAAATGTTTAATCTAGGCTTGATTATCTTTCCGATTGCTAGCCGTGTTGCCAAATTTTGGCTCGAGGAAAAATACTAATATATCGGCTCTAGCACCCGCCCTACAAAGTTCGTGGCTAAAATTTTCACGTTTTACTGCTATTGTAGTATGGTGCCTTTGCGCTTTCTTTTGCAATCACCTTACCTATATTTTAAAAGGAAACAAATGCCGGTTTGAAAAAGCGTTTTCCCGATGAAAAGAAGTTGGACGATTTAAGTTATCGTCTTATCTTGGTAGACTTACCAATGCACACAGTGATGATTATCACTGGTGCCGTATGGAGCAGAAGTATAGTCGAGGAACTTTTGGTCTTGGGACCCTAAAAGAAACTTGGGCGTTGATTACTTGGTTAATTTATGCGGCTACATTTGCGTTTACGTGGATTTAAAGGCAAAAAGCGGCATGGTTAAATATAGTGAGGCTGGCAGTTGTTTTCACCTTCTTTGAGTGTTAGATTTATCTTTTACCAGTTTTGCATAGCTGCACATTTAAAGTTAAGGAGAGAGACAATGAAGTTAAAGAACTATTCAAACAGGATAAACAGAAATCTTGCTTGAGGCTTGGTTTAATAGATTATTAGAATCCTGTCCTGAAAAACGAGAACCTATTTTTAGAAAAACGGGTTCTAGTTTTTAGTAATCTATATAGCTACAATATCAGACATAGTTTGAGTAATATATTAGATGAATTATTAAATGATTCGCCTAATAGTGATGTCTTAAATGAAGAGCTTCAAATGATATTGCGCATTAAAGGCGGTACAAGAGGTTTTACCCTCACAGGCGGTTTCTTTTTGTACCCGCACTGAAGCAAACAATTGAGCGTCAGTACAAAATTGATAGGCTGGTAGTGATACCTCACTGGCTGAAGTCCTCGACTTTTTATAGTGATCTAGATACGGTTGCACTATACGCGTACGATTTGTATGTAGAGTAAAACTTTAATCTATGAACTTCGACTTTCACGAATTAAAGAAACAAATGACATTTTTAGTCAGGGCAAATCTTTTTGAATGAAGAGCTTGATATGAGTAGCTTCACTGCGTTGTAGTACTAAGCTCGACTGCTCTACTTCAACTTGCTCAGGGTGCGAGGAAAAACACAGTAAAGCTAAAATTAAAGGGGTGTAACAAAATGGCAAAACTTCCAAAACCGGAAGAGCTTTTAAACATCAGTTATGAACCACCAAAAAGGCAATTGGATGGATACTCCGGCTGAACTTAAAGACGGATTATATTGTCATGCAGGGAAAGCAGAAAGTTTAAAGGCAGTTGGTTTGCCAAATCCAAGAAGGTGGCGTGTGCCGGATACGGATACATGGCAACTTCCTGAAAATTGGCAAGAAATTATTTTAGAAGGACTTCGTTTGCGTCTGACTCGCTTTCGTTCGCTCAAAGTGTTTATGGACTGTTGTGTGTACGTTGTGGGGGCTTGTGCGGATAAATGTCATTTCTTTTTTAGGTAGTGGCGATCTAAAAATATGCCTGTGCTTCGTGCAGAACTTTTTGCGTAGCGTCTATCGTAAAGAATATACGCTTGCAGGAAACTGATGGCAAAAATGGTTGGGGCGAGAGAACTTGCACTTTTGACGTTTTAAAAAGAATGGTTTGTTTATTTTTCCAATGCACAGAATGTCGTCGTTGCTCTGTTTTTGTCCATATGGTATTGATACTGCAGAAATTACAATTGTGCACGTGAATTACTTAACTTAGTTGGTATGAACATTGACTGGATTGTAACCGTTGCAAACTCGTTACATGAAAGGTAACCACCTGGGTATTCAACCTCATGGTAGTAGACAGTTATGATATGTTTACTTGATGACGTTGAAGACATTACTGGCGTACGCGTTTAACCTACAACAGAAAAGGTGCAGAAATTTTATAGTACCACCATCAGATTGACATTTTCGCAACACACCTGGTAACTACACGCTAGCAGGTCAGTTGATGCTCTTCAGCGAAATGGGTTTTAGATTATGCAGTTAGTGCCTTTGACTCGAGAGGTGGTAACTGCGGTTTCCACTTCTCACACACGAAATGATGGAAACGATTTGAACTGGAGAAAATCTATGCGGGAAAGCAAAACGTCTTGGCGTTTAAATTTATCATTAGGTGGTGAATGCACGAGTACACGTGGCATGCGTCGCCATCAATATGGATCTGATGAATGGTGGCCCAGATTTCTTAAGAAAGTACCAAAAGGTCGATTACAGGTACTGCTTTTGGTAATGCGACTTCTACTAAGATGATTCGTTACAGAATTTGCAGCAGACTTATTGCGTCGCTAACAAAGGATAAATTAGATCCAGAAGTCGGCAACAAAGGGATTATTGCAACTTACCGACGTTCTTGTAATACTTCTCGTGGTATGGGCTTGATTAGAAGAACCACACGCTACATCTTGGATCATTGCGTGGAATGGCATCGAAGAAATGCCTGAAAGATACCATCCAGAGACGTTCTGTTGTGGTTCTGGTTCAGGAGTTGGATGCTGAAGAGGGATATGGAGTTACGTATGCGTGGGGGCTTCCCAAGAGCGAGATGCCGTCAATCACGTTAAGCGCACAAAAGGGTGTGTCAATGTGTTGGCCTGCGTTTGTGCAATTGTGTCGTGCCAGCCTTACACACTGCGTAATGGGCAAAGATGTAGCAAGTCTGTGGTGTCACGAACTTTTAGGCAATGCCCTAGTGGAAGAGGGTGAAAAGCAACGTGAGGAAAACTTACGTTTCGAACCACTTCAAAATATGGAGGAGGAGTAGAGGTCATGCGTAAAACCAATGTGATATGGTGGTATTTGGTATTTCTGTGGTGGCTTCTGATGCCGATGCAGATGAATATCGGTAAGTCTGGTGCGGCTGAAAGCTCCAGAAGTTAGCCTAAACACGCCTGAAATTCTAGCTATGGGTGATAATGCAAAATGTATCTATGATGCAGAGTATATGCGTCATCACCATATGGTGCAGCAGATTGGAAAGTTCACGTTGTGCGTTACAATCAAAGATGTTTTGTTTTCAAAAGATGGTAAAATGAAAGCGGGTCTTCAAAATGACCTGTTTGAGATGTCACAGCAACTATGAGTGAATTCTGTATGTCATGATTACAATGGTGTTGAACCAAATTGTTGGAATTGCCATGTTAACCATCTACCTGCCGCGATGGGAGGGGCAAAATAATGGAAAAGCTATCTGAGACGTAAAATGCAGTGGTGCACTGCGTGTGGTAGTGCGGTGCAATTGCTTACTGGTTGTCATTCAAAAATCAAAAATGCACTTGGTGGTGGCGAATACGCCCGCTCAACAAGAACAAGTTAAAGAAAAGCGAGTTCTTGGGAATGTTGAATTGATATGGAGAAAATCGACAACATTGATGAGATCATGAACGCTTGTCCTCAGTCCACAATGTACCTAAGATTTCCAGATAAGGCACGATAGTAAAATGGATTTTGGAGCGAAGACTTTGAACATTTGTTCCTAGATATGAACCGCAAAGCTTTGGCTAAAAGAAAGTATGCCGGTACTGATTTTGTTGCCGTTTGCCTGTAACCATGTGATAAACCAGTCTGTGTTAAGTTTGCCCAACACAACAACATTGTAGCAGTGACGACGGTATCGTACTAATGGATATGCACCGTTGACATCGGTGCCGTAACTGTAGAGCAGCTTGTCCATATGGTTCGAAGTTTCAATTTTACAACCCACGTGAGTATCTCACCGAAGTTAATCCAGGTATCCAACACGCGTATGAAGGTGTTGTTGAAAAATGTGATGTCTTTGCATATGAACGTTTAAAGAGCAGGTAAATTGCCAATTTGTGTTGAAAAATCAAATGGTGTAATGATGTGTACAGCGATCTTTCCAGTCAAACTCTGAAATCAGTGAAAATTACTAGCGACGATATGACCATTCTTGTACGATAACACAGCTATGGTACAGAGATCAAAGCTCTATTAATCGATGTTCATGTTGATAATGAAAGCGAGGTGTATAATGATTGAAAAAGCATTTGTAAAAAGAAAAGTGGAGGCTTTTTGGGCTTGGATAATTTTCTCTTCTCGCTGTTAATGGCATGGGCTGTGCTGCTATGCATATCAAATGATTGAAAGTTTCCACGTCCTGGTATGAGCCCGTGATATTTCTTGAGGACTCTATCGGTCATTTAACCTTCTTTGTCGGTAGCAGCCGGTGGTGTTATGATTGTCCTACCGCAATATTTCCTACTATGTTAAAAATATGGTCGTATTACAGTTATTGAGTGAATAGCAATTGCAGCCCTTGTCATGGCACACTTCTCTTTGTTGTTGTTGTCGACGTTGATTGCACAATGATACGAATGTATGGTTATAATGGACACCGCATTCTATGCTTTGTTGGGACTCTTTAGTTATTCCTATCTGTCTAGTTTCAAACCCTAGTTGCCAGAGTCCTTATCAAAGTACTTCAAGCACAGAACAAAGGTGTGAGTGTAAAAATGGGTGAGTACTCGCATTGATTTCTGTACCATTTGCCTCAGTATTCATATATGATTTGCAACATTTTTATATGCAGGCCTACTCGTAAAGCCGTCGCCTTCTTCTATCAGCTAGATCCCTACCAGCTAAGTTCTTGGCAGAAGTGCATTTCGCAACTTCGTCCAGCACTTATTATTTTAATTTGTTTATTATTAAATAAGCTCATCGTTGGTTTTCAATGCTGGCGAAAAAGCTGAATTAAAATGCTTGCAACAACAGCAATTTATGCGTACAGTGTAACAATCGTTATGATTTTCCCAAGTGAGTTCTTTGTTGCCTTTTATAGTAATGTACCTGCCCATAAAGCTGCGTTACAATATCTAGTCTTCTTTGGTTTGCATGCCACACCAATCAATTTGTTCCACTTATGATGCTGGCATTTGCGTTTTTGTTGTCATTGCACTCAGTTTTATTAGTACCAACAAAATTCCGTTTTAGAAAAGGTGCGATGATTTTTAGGTTGTATTTCTATCTTTATGTGTCAATGTGCATTGAAAAAGGTTTTGACTTTCGTTATCGGTGGTCTTTCTGAAACACCATTTGGTAGAATTGCACCATGTCATCCAACTTGCCCTGAAATAATGAAGGTAATTATTGGTGTCTTTGCTATCGATTATTTTCATTTTAAAGCTTACTAATGAAAATGGCGATGGTGGCGCGAAAGATACTGACAATGCTTTCCCACAAGAAGATAGAGCAAACTTAGCCTATACTCAGTTAACTCAGGAAGCTGGTGTTTATGTGGATACACGTCCAGTGCCGAACCAGAAGTGGAAGAGACTGGAAAACAGCTAGTAATGACAATAGTGATGATACTAACGAAGTCAGAAATAGGACAAATGCACGTAGTGAGGGGGATGGGTTTAATACTACACGCAATAGTAGCAATTCTTGCAATCGTGTGTGTCACTTTCTTTGGTATTCAGTTAGGTTAACAGCTGTAGGGTGGCCTTACGTATTTAGCAATTACAGTAGTGGGTGTAATTTTACCGTATTTTAAACTAGGCTAAGATTCCAGTTCCGTTTCGTATTCCAACAACTTGTGTCAGTCAGTAAAATCTTTAGGATGTATTAAGACAAATCCAATTGATAACCCAACTACAAAATTTGGTGTTATCGTTCGTATATGTTTTAAGTGACCGTCGTCGCTGTTTAGAAATTCGAAAGCAGAACTAACAGAAGATGGACGTATCGTCGATATCAATGGGAAAAATGGCTTTGGATGTTTGCGTTACTTTTCCACTGGGGTATGTTTTCGTTTAATTCGTCATATGCCGTCTCTGCCAGCGTACCAAGTTTATTCGTGCAGTTGAAAAAGTAGACGGTGTAATATTGATTGACCTCCATCCAATCGTATTTAACAGGTTTTCTTTATGTTAATCGGGTTGTTAGGTCTTTACAAGCTGAACGTCTTTTTATTCCAAAGTACGTTGCATCAGTCTTTTAAATGACTGGCTTCCACTATTCCTTTTAATCAGCATTGCTTGCACAGGGATGTTAATGCGTTATTTGGATGGAGTGGATGTGTGACACACATTAGAGGTGTGACGTTTCTCTATAGACTTTTAATCCAAAGCTACCAGAACCGGAATGCAATTTCGAGTGATTTTCTACCATTCACTTGGCGTTAGTTTTCAACCCTGATTTACTTCCAGCAAGCAGTAAACTGATGCACTAGCGTTTGGTGTCTTTATGGGTCAACACATGTAACATGGTGAACAATAGTCGTCAAGTACATCATGAAAATCCTTGGAACTATCCAGTTGAAGTTCTAGCCCTATGAAGAGTATGAAGATGAGGTTCCGTGATGGCAATGGTTGGCTTACCTCTCTTGACAAGTCTTTAGAAGAAGCAGCCGCTGATGCCGAGGTAGTCACGCAAAACATGGTGTAATGGGTGATTTCTAGCACGAGTCTTTGACTGTGCTCTGCTCTACGATTTTCAGTTTTGACCTGGGATAGTCAATAGAATTGCGCTATTAAAGAAAGATGATGAGGGAGAGAGTAGTATGTTTACAGAAACAAAATTATTTTAGAAAAGACCTCAAATAATAGATGCAGATATTGTGCAAAAATGGTATTTAGATAAATCTTTTTCATAATCTTTATAATGGTTATAAAGTAATGCCCTACAGATATGATTACAGAAGAAATTAAATCGGGTAGCAAATTGAAGAGACCTAAGGCAGTAGATGTTACGTTTATCGTAAAATCTTTTAAGGGGCGAGCCGATAGGTGTGACATGCTATTTTGATATTGATAGACAAAATGGTAATGCCAAGATAGCGTTGGTATTTATGAAGAAAACATCGTCTAGCCGGTTATGGTTTAGATTTGCTCATTGTTTTATGTGACATCGTATGAATTTGGCTCAATCGTGTTTATATGGAAGTTAGTCACATAATCATTTAGGGCTAAGTTCGGCGACTTCTTTTGGCTTTCAAGTAGAAGGAAAGAGAAGAGAACATCTCCCTTTGTAGGTGGCGAGTATAGTTGACGAGATAGAACTCGGTTTATTAAAGAAAGAATACGAAAATCTAGATATTGTTGAGCGTTGGAAAACGTCAAAAGTCGTTAAGTGCTTGTTTTACAGTAGTGAGAGCACTTTGCCCTACATACTGATAAAACAAAATAAAAATTTTTCATTTGCCACTTGGAGCATTTGCCGGATGGAATCACTTCCTTTTGTTGTGATTTTGGCAGGAAGGGGAGAAAGATGAAAATTTCAACAAGAAAAAATGGTGGTAGCAGGTTTGCTCGGGAGCAGTGTATTGCACTTAGTGTTACGGGACTTGGAATGATTCCCGTGCCGAGTATTGCAGGGAGAGCAACGATTTTACACATACACCGTTATTATCGCTAGCCTCCTCGAGGGACCGTTGGTTGGTTCTTTGACGGGGCTTATTTTTGGCGTTTACAGCTTTTAACGCCAACTGGAGCTATTCCAGCAGATCCTTTTGTTCCGTATTTTGCCACGTGTTAATAGGGATAACGACCTATTTAACTTATAGGGGGCTTATTAAATTTCAAAACTATCTGTACTTTATGGCAAGCGTGGTAGGGACATCAACGAATACGGTGGGCTATATTTGGGTTAGCAATTTTTATTTGGCTATATTCCGCTTCTTTAGTTGTTGATTTTTACCCTGCAAGCCCTTTGTGAATTGGTAATTGGTGCTATTTTTAGTTTGTGTAATGAAAGCATTAAAGCGTTAGGAGAGAGTATGTTAGTGGCATTCGAGTGTGGGAAATACAAATGTGGTCATTGGCCTGAGAATGATGAATTATTACATTTTGGCGTGTTTCTAGTAAAGGCGATAAGACAGCAGATGAATACAGCGGCAATTCTCGGTGGATGACAGCGTCATCAAGGCTATGATATCAAAATGGTCAATCAAGCAATTGTTTCCTCTGTCGTGCTCGAGATATTACAGATACGCTAATTATTATGCTAGAAGAAAAGTTAAATATTAAGCCGATGATTTGTCGCAGCGGCTACTGGCTTATCAATGCGTTATGAAATCTCTCAAAGACTAGGCGCAGAAGATAGAGTTGTTAATGCGGTTGAGTGGCAAAAGTAATATGGTGAGTCCGCTCGGTATTACAGATTTTGGAACAGCGACAACCTTCTGTGTGATGAATGAAGAAGATAACATCTATGCCGGCGGTGCAATTACTGCGTATAGGTATTTCTATGGAAAGCCTTGTAATCACGGCAAAATTGCCTAAAGTATCCTTAACCGCACCTAAAAAGCGGTAAGGAAAAACAACCGTAGCTGCAATGCAAAGTGGTTTAGTCTATGGTTTATGTATACGAGCACGGTAGATGAAAATGAGCGATTAGTCTTTTAGCAGAAGAATTACAAGAAGATGAGTGCATGATCTTTTGTGGAGTTGCAACAGGTGGAAAAGCAGAAGAGTTTGCGCACATTCAGAATACGTTAATCAAATAAGATCACTTTGCTAACTTTAAAAGGGCTTCGCCTATGAGTGCTGCATAGGAGTAGAAGATGATAGATATTTGTTTGTTAGGCTCAGGGGTATGATGCCACTGCCAAAACGTTTTTGACGAGCCTTATTATGTCGTTATGAAGGTGATCTATCTTAGTTGATTGCGGCGAAAGTACTCCAGGTTGCAATTCATTTGTCTGGTTTTAGTGCCGAAACCAGAGCACGCATCATGATTACGCATTTTCACGGAGAGTCACGTTGGTGGCTTACCTGAAACTTACTTTTAACGATAGCAAATCATCGTCGCAGTGAACCGCGCTTCATATTTGGGGCTGACGGTAAAGGTTTGAGACCCGTGTTGTTCAGGACTTACCGATAATTTTGTGAGAGGTGCCTTATGATTTAGTTATTCATGAATTACCTTTTGTGAGGTCAGCAGTGGAATTTGAAGCCGCATCGGGCTTAAAATCAAAACACTTCCCGTGAAACATCGTGTACCTGTGTCTCGCCTATTCTTTTGAACTTTTCGCGTCGAGGAGTTTGATGTCGAGCGCAATAGCGATATTCCTAAGGCGTTTTTGGTCAAAATTGCAAAAGGAAACAATAACGCTAGGTGAAGAGACTTTTATCCTACTGACGTTTTGGGCGAAGAAATGAGAGAGGGCTAAAATGGAGTTATGCAACAGATTGTGAGACAAATCGCAGAGGCAATGGAAGACTTTGTTTCTGAAAGTGACCTAGTGCCGAAAAGGACTGTAGCGCAATTGAAAAAGAGTGCGAGAGAAAAAGGGCATGTAAACATAGGAGGCTGCGACAGTAGCAGCTAAAAATGCAGAGGTAGAATTGTGACTTACGCATTTTCACGTCACGCATTAAATCCTAGAGAAGATTTGCCAATAAGCGGAGAAGCGATTTTTCAAATGTAAGAAGTTGGCCACTGTTTAAAAATGACAACACACTTGTTTGAAGAATAAGACTACAAAATAAAAGTTGTGTTATAGTGGAGCGTCTACTAGAGTAGCTCTAGATTATTCTAGCGTTAGTGTCGTCATTGCGTGATTATCACCGGTGCTAACAGCAAGGATTACTTTGAATACAAGACCTTTATTTTCTTTATGAAAATAAAAGGTCTATTTTATTTTGCTAGGGGTTTTGTTTTGGAAGTTGGGTTAATTTTAATTATTTACTTGTTTTGGTAATGCTGATTTTAATGGAAGGTATACTATCGGCAGATAATGCGTTAGTTTATGCCGTTATGGTCAAGCCCCTACCAGCAAATAAACGACAAAGGCGTTGTTTTATGGTTTTAATTGAGGGCGCTAGTACTCAATTTTGGCACTGTTTGCCGTTTCTTGGCTTGCTAATGTCCTGGAAAAGCACAAGCTATGAGGAGCAGCATATTTAATGTTTGTAATAGTGTACAATATTTATAAGTACAAAGCCTCTCACAGGAACAGTCTAGTATCGATACAATAAAATCAACAATACCTGTAAAGACGGTAAGAAAGATTTTGGCTAACCGTTGCTAAGGTAGAGGTCGCCGATTTGGCCTTTGCTGTTGATTCGATTTTAGCAGCCGTTGCAGTGGCAATGGCATTGAAAACCAACAGGACTAGGACATCTTGGTGGTATGGATATTGGTCAATTTTTGTAGTCTTTTTGGAGGAATTATAGGTGTTGTCATTATGCGTTTTGCAGCAAATGTGTTCGTTAAACTCCTAGATGAAAGACCAAAATTAGAAGCTTGCCGCGTTCATTTTAAATGGGGTGGATTGCAATTAAATTAGCGTTAGTTTCGCTATCTCATCAAGCATTGAATATAATTCCAGAAAGCTTTATTCATAGCAAGTTATGGCAGTGACTTTCTTTGGGACGATGATTTTAATTGCACTTTGGGGCTGGTTTACGTCTAAACCAGAAAATGAAGATGAATGAATTACCATTTTCTTTTGAAAAACCACTTTTGACGCCAGCCCCAATGGCAGGCGCAAGCGATAAGGCAATGCGACTTTTGTGATAGTATGGGTGCAGACATTTTTGTTTAGGTGAGATGGTTAGTGCCAAAAGCCCTCTTTTCGAACGACGAGCTCTTAGATACCGATGGAAGACCAGCGGCAATTCAGCTTTTGGGAGTGAAATAGAAACCGTAAAAGAAGGGCCAAAATTGCAGTTAGAGCTAGGTGCAAGATGGCTGGATTTTAATATGGGTTGGCCCGTACCAAAAGTAGTTAATAATGGTGAAGGGTCAGCAGCTTTTACACCAGAGTTGGCATTTTGTATAATGAAAACAGTAGTAGAGTGTTTCAGTACCCGTTAGCGTCAAGGTTAGAATAGGTTTTGACTCTTATGATAGGGGTTTATTTTCTTATTTTATTGAAAAGCTTAAATGAAACAGGCGTTGACTTAATTTCTGTTCACGGACGCACGAGAGCCGATTATTATATGGGTCAGGCAAATTGTGCAAAGCAATTGCTCTAGCAAATCTGTTTAAGTCAGTTCCCGTTTTAGCAAATGGTGACGTTGATTCTAAAAGAAAAGGCAAAAGCAATTCTAGAGAAACAGGTGCTAGTGGTGTAATGATTGGTCGCGGGGCCCTTGACGGACCGTGGATTTTTCGTGAAGTGAAAAGTTATCTAAGCAACGAAGAGTGACACACACAAATTTAGCCGAACGTTCGAAATATTTTGCGACATGCCAGAAGCAATTGCAGATAAGGTGAATACATTGCAATGCGTGAAATGCAAACACATCGGTTATTATGTAAAAGGTTTAAAATCAAGCAAAAACGCTAAGAAATGAAGCGACAAGCTTAGAAACGCTGTCAGATTTAGAAACATTGCTGAAGTATTGCAGAAAAATAAAAACCATAGCATAAGCTAGTGGTTTTTAGTTCGTTTTTCGTCGATAGTGCGATGGCAGAGTGTCTTACCAAGTGGAGCAAGCACTTTAAGAATGGTGGTTAGTTGTGGATCAGTTAAACCTCTTCCCTACGAGCAATAACAGGTTGTTTTTACTCCACAAGCAGCTTCGATATGCTGTCATATTTAGCTCGCGACGTGTGCGTAAAAATTTCATATACTAAACGTTGTTTTTCTTTCATTGTATTTCTTCGTGAGTCATAATCCATATCCTTCCATATAAGATTAACTAAACAATTATTTTAGTTGTTAGAACTATTATGTAAATGTTTACCATAATAGTCAAGTAAAAATCTATCATAATTAGCCTAAATTTACTAAAATCTTTTATCGTTATAAATAGAAAAACTATAAATTTAAAAGCGATTTTAGGCGATTATTCATTTCTTGATTGGCGGAATTCCAACAAATTCTATATTGTTCGAGCAAATAATAATATGAGGAATAAGTTCGATTTTCTTTTTCGTCAAAGACAAATCAAGATAGTCGTTTAACAAGTTTTTCGTAAGCATCGTTGTATAAAGCTTCTTTAATCATTGCTTCATCAGAGTAGCCTGCTTTTTATTGCATAAGAAATTAAATTTGTTTCATTTGAAATATCTTCATTTAGGGTAAATTGTGCGTAAAAGATGAGATCGATTAAGGCATCTACCTTGCTTTTATCTTTTTCTCTGGCCCTCAGACATAATTTGTGTGCGAGAGCGAGTGTTGACACTACGCATCTGATATAAATTTGGTAGTTGAGTCAACAGTCTTTCCCAATTCAATAATACTGTCTAAAAAGTTTTTCTAGCGTTTTAGGATGTCTTTTTCACTAGTGAGGTTCAAGGGGCGTCAAAGAAAGTGCGCTCTGGTTCGTTGAATTTTTCTGGAGAAAGTTGGTAAGGTAGCATTTTTAAATCGAAAGAGGGGTTGTATAGCTCGTTTTTAGTTGATGTTTACTCAGTGTAACAATAAAGGGCAGTCAAAAATCTGACCAAAACTTCAATGGTGATCATAGGTGCCTCAAACTATTTATGGTATTTTTGTCCTTTGTTAATACGGCTAATGCGATAGAGCTGTTCTAAAAATAACGCGCATTAGCTGGTGTGGAGTCAGCGGTGAAAATGAAAGTCTAAAATTTGCTTTGTCTAAGAATTTTGGGCGAAAGTCCGTAGAGCCGCAATTAAAAAGGTGAGATGGGTTTTACCTGACTTTCAAGACTTGCGATATAGTCAGCAAATTTTGGACTGTCGAAAACTTTTGCCTTTAATATCTAGGGCGATTAAAAAGTATTTTCCGCTAATCGCTTTTCGATTTTTCAGCTTCTTTTTCGAGTAAATTTAAAAATTGTGGCGTCGCTTTCGTTGGGTGGATCTTTCTCATCATCTAGTTCAATGATAGTCAACTTATGATAGGGTAATAGGCGTTTTGATATTCTTTTAGTGCCTCTTGGTAAAACTTTTCTTTAATCTTACCCACTAGCAATCAAATCTATATACATTTAAGTCTCCTCTTCGCTAGGATCAGCAAAGATAGTTTTTGATTGGTGTAAATGACCATACCAGGCTTTTGCACCTTGGGGCTTATGCACTATGTTGACTAAGGTGTGAGTCCACTGGCACTTGTTTGGAATAGCGTGCCTTTTGGGTAATAGGCGGCAAGGGTGGCCGCGTGTAAAATGACTTCATCAGGGAAAAGATTCAGCCTCTTTTTGCTTTCACGATAACGTGTGCTCCATGAGATGTCTTTGGTGTGCAGCCATAAAATCTTTATTTTTGCGAATTTCAGAGTGAGATAATCATTTTGCAAATTATTCTTACCGATAAAAATGTTATAATCCTAAATAGACAGAGGGGAAAAATTAAACTTTTCTTCCTTTTTTCTTTTTGTTTTCGGACTTTCCTTTTAACATAGCCACTATCAGATAACTCTTCACGAATTTCAGAAAGTTCTGTTGTTGTGTAGTAGACATATCTAAACTGTCTAAAAATACTAAAAAGGTAATCCAACTCTTCTTTTGTTACTTTGCTTGAATACTCCTTGTAGCCCTTTTTGGCTGATTATACAGCTTAAAATAAGCTTGAGCATTTTCGTTCGGACTTTTTCAGGGTTAAGAGGAATGGTAATAGGCGCATTATTATCATAGAAATTTTCTAGGGTAATTTCCTTTTGTTTCTTGATTCGATACAAATTGGCATTGAGCAATTCACCATAGATACGGTACGGTTCAAAACTGTCTTTTTAGCAATCGTTTCTAATTGAAGGGCGTATTTTTCTCACAACGGTCAATTTCATGACGAATAATACGCTTTAGTGCGTCTTTTTCTGCTAAAGCGTTCTTCTTTTTCTTTGGTATGATAGTAGCGTTCTAGTAGGGTGCTAAATCTAAAAAGTCTCTTTTTGAAAAGGCTTCGTATTGTTTTTAAGACAAAGGAGCAAAAAGTAAAAGGTGTGTTTCTTCCAAAACCCATTCAGCTTGCCGAGTATTCTGATGAAAACTTTCTTTTTAATTCAAGCAATGTTTGATGAGAGCTTTAAGTAATCGCCGTTGCCCTAAGTACTCTATTTTACTGTCTTCTGTTAAGCCAGAACGGTAGATAAGTTCGCTAATGGATTGGGGTCCGAAACCGCCTAAAAAGGAAAGTAAGGCTTTCTTTAAAGAAAAAGTCATCGGAGAGTCTAGTATTTTTGCAATAAACGTTTCTTCAGAAAGGGTAAATGGTTCCTAGTTTGTCTTGACTAGGTGGCATAATATAGGCCAATCCCGGTTGAATTTGGCGGTAATGATTCGTTGCTTTACCGACTTTTCTAATCGCGTCTAGAATAACATTATCATTATTTCTTAAAACAATATTTGAATTTTACCCATTAGTTCGAAAAGTAGAGAGAGTTGTTTTTCTCGCCGATTTCATTCTACCATCTAAAATGAACTCAATCATTTCGTTCATAGCCAAGCTGTCTAATTTCTTTAATTTGTGCATTTTGTAAAGTGTTTTCGGATGACCATTACAAAAAGAGGCGGATTATTCGGATTTTTCAAAACGTTCGTTGGTAATGACTAAGCGTGCATTTTTGTGGATTGATAGACGCTAAAAATGCGTTTGGTTTCATTTTCAACGCGTACTTGAAAAAGTCAGTGTTTGAGTATCAGGTTGAGAAAAGTTTATCTATTCTACCGCAAGTAATTTCTTTTTAATTCTTGAGGTAAGTTTCTTATAGCAGAGTCCATCTAAAGACATAGGGTAACCTCCTTGTATTCTTCTCTATTGTGAGTCTAAGGCTCTCGATTTTTGTATAGTATAAAAATAAAGCGGATAGTTTTAGTATAGATTTTCATAAAAGGTGATTTGAGTGGCTTTTAGCGTCACCAGAATAGCTGCTTGTAGCGGTCTTTTGTATCGCTACGTGGCAATATAGAAATAGCGCAATGTGGCTCGCATTACAGAAATAAATGAGGCTAAACTCAAATAACGACTTTTCTGCGTGAGTGCAAAAATATCTTTCAAAATAAAAAGCCACTCCTTAAAACGCAAACATGGGCGTTTTAAGGAGTGTTTATTAAAACAAGAATAGTACTCGTGTTGCAAATTAAACTAGATCGCGAGCTTCTATTGTATAATCGAGATCAATGGTCTTTCCATAATATGTTGTTTTTCGGCAGAGCCACTCACAGAAAAATCCTAACTTCTTTAATTCTTTTCCTATACTTATATTGAGTAAAGATGAGATGGCGTGAACTCACTTGTCCTCTAGCTTTAATTCGTATGCTAGATACAGGGTATAATAAATTTGTTAAATCTGCAATATAATTTTTCTGTAAATGCTGAATCATTATTACCTGTAATTGCAGTCCACATCTTTTGTTGAACTGATCATTGCTCGTCCCCCATAGCTTTATGAACTTCTAGTAGAGCGCCAATTTCGACATAGGCATTGTTGCCAGCATGATAGCTCTTGGTTCTTTGTATATAATCTGTTCTGGAAAATAAATCATTTTGCTTTAACTTTCAATAACTTATTTGCTTCATTGTAACCAATTTTCTTTGTTCATTAAAAGCTTAATCGCATCATTACGGTTCAGAATTTTAATGTTTCCTTTTCTGCTATAAGTGAGTTGCCACTGTATACCTCTTCAGTGAAGGTGTACCTAGTGAATCATTAGCATGAACAATCGACAAGAGAGATTAAATCCAAATGCAATCATTAACAGTAGACTAAAAACCTTTTAACATAATAAAACCTCCTCAATAACTAGAAGAATAAGTTGTCAGAAACAAATACAATAATCGATTATTACATTTATTTTAACAAGTTATCCTTATATTGCAAATAACTTCATATTAATGAATCCATAAAAATAAGGGCAGGCATACTAAAGTATTTACAATTGAGGTAATATCCTAAAGAAAAGTGGGTAATTAAGCTGATTTATACATAAAGAGCAATCAAAAACCTTATAATATTAGTCAATCAAGAGAAAAATATGTTTTACTAATTTTTCCTTTAAAAGAAAAACGAATAGAAACGCAATAATTTTGACTGTTTCAGATACACCTCCTTTTTCGTATACAGGTGTATTATAAATTTTTAATGTTAAAATAATCATGGTATGCTATAATAAAAGTGATTTACTAAAACAGATTGGAGATGAGGTATGTCAAATCAAGATAAAATCAATAAAAGTGAATTTGTCACAGGTGAAGGAATATTGAAAGAGAACCTCTTTTTAGACCTAGAGAGTCAATTTTGAAATTTATGTTTCGCATATGGATAGAAGGTAAGGCATTAGTTAATGTGGACTTAGCACTGTATGGTGTAGCGCCCGTGCCTCGTTTGCCTTGGTTATTCGGCTTAAAAATAGAAATGCAAGAGCCTGATGAAGATGGCTTTTATACAGAGGAAGAAGAGGACGTTTTGCAGAAATTGAAAACAGCGCGACTCATATCTTACAGAAGAGGGGCTATAGTAAATTTGTCGGTTCCTTACCTATGATGGTAATCGTAGTGCTGTATTTTTATGGTAAAGACGAAAATTATTTGCCACCACTTGTAGGTAAAATTGCTGCTGAGTTTTCAGATTATGAGTTTAACTTTAGTAGCTGATAAGGATGGCTCATGCGCAATTCTACCTTGAAGGTTTATATCCGTCAGAGCTAGATCTTGCGCATATCAAAAATCGTCATAGTTAAAAACCTCGCAGAAAATGGATTCGACCTAGATAAAGAATATCCAGTAAGTTACTATTTTTATTTTCAAGATGGGGCTAGTCGCGGTAAAGTTGCCTCAGAACTTTTAATGAACGGCTTTGAATTAATTGATGACAAAATTTACACGAAGAAATTAGAGCCGATGTCTTTGGGAGGGCTTCGTATGATGGCGCGACACAAGTTGGATTACCTTTCTGTCATAGACATGAATGCTTTGAAGCGCTAGATGAATTAGTGGGTATTTATGACGGATGGGAACTGTATCTAGCCTAGATGATTTAGCCAATGATGAGTGGGTGTAATTAAAATGCTAAGTGATAAAGATAAAAAGCTTTCTAGAAAATTATGATAGTAATGCTTATCAAAAACTTTCCCAACGGTAGATACCGCCCTCGTTACGTTTTGGCAGAGAGGACGCCAACTAAGATTGAAATTTTATTAGTGAAACGTCACAATTCGCCGTAAAGAAAATCAATGGGCTCTACCTGGAGGTTTTTGTAAAGTAGATGAGGACTTAAAACAGCTGCTAAAGAGAGAACTTTTTGAAGAAACAGGCTTAAAAGCACGTTATTGTATTGATCACACCTACAGTGAAGTAAAAGAGATCCAAGAATGCGTGTGCTAGGTACGAGGTTATTTGGCAATCTTGCCAAAAATCGTTTTGCAAGTGACCTCAAAGCGATGATGATGATGCGAAAAGAGGCAAAATGGTTTGAGGTCGCTTGTCATCATGTCCCAGTAAGTAACGATGAATATCACGTCAAATTGACCTTAAAAATGAAAGAGGTTACCTAAATGCAACTATTAATCTCCTTAAAAATAATTTTGGAGAATGGGAAAGACACTTGATTGAATCAGAGGAGCAGCCTTTGATCACGCAAAATGATAGCTTTGGCGACAGAAACATTAGAGAAAAGGCTTGGCAAAGTGACCTTGTATTTACTTTTTAGATGGGACCTTTTGAACTTTCTGATTTACAACGCATTTTGAAACGATTACGAGAAAAGAACTCTTAAGAACGACATTTTAAACACATTAAGCCACTTATCCGTTTAGTTGATGGTGAGGCGGATAGCATTTTAGAACAGAAATACCGTTTAATAGTGAGTTTCGTTTTCAAGAGGGCAAGTTCGATGGTAGAACTTTGGCAGTAAGAAGATTAGCAATACAAGAATTTAACACTTTTAATGGACTATTATGCACTAACAGTGGCAAATGGTTTATTTTGAAACAGGCTTAAAAGATAAAATCGTTTTACTATGATATGTTTTTAAGGAAAATTCCCGACAAGGGGTTATGTAATCTTAGCCGGACTTGAGCAAGTAATTAATTATATGAAAGACTTGCATTTTTCTAAAGAAGATATTGCCTATCTAAGAGAAGAAAATATCTTTAGTGAAGATAGCCTATTTGGAAAATTTTCATTTCACTTGTGATGTGGGCAATACCAGAAGGTACGCCAGTTTTTCCGGGAGAGCCGTTACTTACGATTAAAGGACCAATTATCGAGGCCCTCTGAGAAACTATGGTGCTTTTAACAATGAACCATCAATGCTGAGTGCAACTAAGGCGCACGTGTCGTTAGAGCACGCTCAAAAAGAACACGTCTTAGAATTTGGATCTCGTAGAGCCCAAAGGTGCAGATGCAGCTATTTATATGAGTACAAGAGCAGCTTACATTGGTGGGATGAGTGGTACGGCAAATGCACAACAGTTGATGCTCGATTCCAGCTACTGGCACGATGGCACATAGTTGGATACAACTTTTGAAGATGAAAAGAAGCCTTTGGGGCCCTATGCCAATATCTATCCAGACAAATGCACGTTATTAATAGATACCTATGATGTTTTGGATTCGGGCATTAAACACGCATGATTGAAGTGTTTAATGAAGTGATTGTACCAAAGGTATCGACCAAGGCGTTAGAATTGATGGTGGGGATATGGCCTATCATCTCACAGAGTACTGTCACCTTTTACAGGTGAGGCGGGATTTGAAGATTGTCAAATCCGTGGCCTCTGTGGTGAGTCCTGAACAGGAAATACATTATTCAAGACTTACTTGTTCCAGGTGCGAAGATTGATGCTGCATTTGGCGTTGGAGAAAAGGCTCATTACAGCAGAAAGTGATCCCGTTTTTGGTGGTGTCTACAAATTAGTAGCCGTTGAAAAGACGGACGTATAGAACCACGTATTAAAATTAGTGAAACGTGTCAGATCACAACACCGGGCTATACAAATGCCGTGGCGACTCTATGATGACAAAAAGACGGGTAAGGCAATAGCTGATGTCATTACCTAGCCGATGAGTGATAGATGAAACAAAACCCTATGAAATTTTTGATCCGCAAGCGATTTGGAAAAGAAAGTCATCGAAAGACTTTAAGACAATGCGACTGCAAGTACCAATTTTGAAAAAGGCAAACTCGTGTATGATTTTGCCAAGTGTTGAAACTAATGAGACTGGCTGTAGAACAGAAACGAACACTGGGAAGAGTCAAACGTTTTAATAATCCGCATCATTACTATGTTGATTTTCTAAATCACTGGCAATTAAGAAAAATTTATTAATGAGTTTTTGACTAAAACAGCGCTAAAAAGCGTGCTGTTGTTAGTGAGAAAATGAAGGAAAAAGATAAAGAAAAAGTAGTTGACAAGGGAGAATATAGATGGTAATATGAGTAAGCTGTTTCGGACAGCTCTTTGAAAAATTAAACAGAATAAACCAAAAGCGAAACGTCAATAAAAATAAGTGAAAAAGAGCAACAAACTCAATAAATTTGGAGAGTTTGATCCTGGCTCAGGACAAACGCTGGCGGCATGCCTAACACATACCAAGTCGAACGGACGAGTTAGCGGAAGATTTTCGGATTGAAGCTAATGAGTTAGTGGCGGATGGGTGAGTAACGCGTGGGTAACCTACCTTCTAAAGGGGAATAACTACGAGAAATCGTAGCTAATACCGCATAATGTCTCTTTTGTCGCATGAGAGAGAGAGAAGAAAGGCGGCCTTAGAGCTGTCGATAGAAGATGGACCCGCGTCTGATTAAGCTAGTTGGTAGGGGTAAAGGCCTACCAAGGCGACGATCAGTAGCCGGCCTGAGAGGGTGAACGGCCACATTGGGACTGAGACACGGCCCAAACTCCTACAGGGAGGCAGCAGTGGGGAATCTTCCGCAATGGGCGAAAGCCTGACGGAGCAATGCCGCGTGAGTGAAGAAGGCCTTCGGGTTGTAAAACTCTGTCCTAATCGAAGAGAGGGTGAGAAGTAACTGACTTACCTGGGACGGTAGATTAGGAGGAAGCCCCGGCTAACTATGTGCCAGCAGCCGCGGTAAAAACATAGGGGCAAGCGTTGTCCGGAATCACTGGGCGTAAAGGGCGCGCAGGCGGTATATTAAGTCAGGTGTGAAAGTTCGGGGCTCAGCCCGTGATTGCACCTGATACTGATAAACTAGAGTGTTGGAGAGGTAAGTGGAATTCCCTGGTGTAGCGGTGGAATGCGTAGATATGGGAGGAACACCAGTGGCGAAGGCGACTTACTGGCCAATAACTGACGCTGAGGCGCGAAAGCGTGGGAGCAAACAGGGATTAGATACCCTGGTAGTCCACGCCGTAAACGATGAGTACTAGGGTGTTGGTTGTTTCGATACAATCGGTGCCGTAGTTAACACAATAAGTACTCCGCCTGGGAGTACGGTCGCAAAGACTGAAACTCAAAGGAATTGACGGGGGCCCGCACAAGCGGTGGAGCATGTGGTTTAATTCGACGCAACGCGAAGAACCTTACCAAGACTTGACATCCTACTGACAGGATATGTAATGTATTTTTCTTCGGAACAGTAGAGACAGGTGGTGCATGGTTGTCGTCAGCTCGTGTCGTGAGATGTTGGGTTAAGTCCCGCAACAGGCGCAACCCCTATAGTTAGTTGCCATCATTAAGTTGGGCACTCTAGCTAGACTGCCGGTGACAAACCGGAGGAAGGTGGGGATGACGTCAAATCATCATGCCCCTTATGTCTTGGGCTACACACGTGCTACAATGGTCGGTACAGAGGGCGGCGAAGGGTGATCTGGAGCGAACCCCAAAAAGCCGATCAGTTCGGATTGTGAGGCTGCAACTCGCCTACATGAAGTCGGAATCGCTAGTAATCGCAGGTCAGCATACTGCGGTGAATACGTTCCAGGCCTTGTACACACCGCCCGTCACACCACGAAAGTTGGTAGCACCCGAAGTCGGTGATCTAACCCGCAAGGGAAGCCGCCCACGGTGGGATTGATGATTGGGGTGAAGTCGCAACAAGGTAGCCGTATCGGAAGGTGCGGCTGGATCACTCCTTTCTGAGGAAAGAAATAAGGTTTCCTTTTGGTATTCTGTTTTGAGTACGAGAGATCTCAAGCTTAGGGCCTGTAAGCTCAGTTGGTTAGAGCGCACGCCATGATAAGCGTGAGTCGATGGGATTCAGAATCCATGTAGGCCTATCAAAAAGCATCTACTGAAAAAGTGAGAGTTTTACATAAATTAAAATAGCTAGTTTCGCACACGCCCTGATAAACGACCTCCTACAGTTCAGAGTCCATTTAGGGCGATAAAGATGTACTTAGATCAAATGACACTCTTTATAGAAGGTGAAAATAAAAGACTAGACAAAAGAATAGCATGACGTTACTCTAAACGAAGTAGTGCTTTTGTTTGTTTCTCGTAGATGAAAATAGTCTACCGTAATTAGCTAGTGTATGGTTATGAAGTTTAGATAGAGCTATTTGACTATTGATGATTGTTGATCTGTATTGAAATAGAAAATGTGAAATTATTCTATTGAAGACCGAACTTAGATTGATCTTTCTATTGGATAAAGACGTGATCGATGATGTTTTGCTAGATACGGTATGGAAGAATTAGATAGAAAAGAGTTCAAAAGAAATACAAAAGATGAGTAAAAGAGAGTTGCAGGGAGAGCACCTACTAAGGTGGTAGGTCAAGAGCTGAGCTGTCTCCCTTGACCGATAGCTTCTTTGAAAACTACACAGTAACAAAAAGCGCATTATATAGCGATGTATAATGCGAGGTCATTTCTGAAAGAGCAGAAGAAAGTAACCGAGAGATTAAGAAAGAAAGGGCATACGGTGGATGCCTAGGGCGCTAAGAGCCGAAGAAGGACGTGGTAAGCTGCGAAAAGCTACGAGGAGTTGCAAGCAAACAGAGAATCGTAGATCTCGAATGGGAAAAACCCTGCTAGAGTAATATCTAGTAATCTGTTACTGAATACATAGGTAATAGAAGGCAACCCAGGGAACTGGAAACATCTAAGTACCTGGAGGAAAAGAAAGAAAACTCGATTCCCTGAGTAGCGGCGAGCGAAAAGGGAAGAGCCCAAACCGGAGGTATCCGGGGTTAGGACATTCAAAAAGGTCGGATGAGATAGTCGAGATGATTTGGGAAAGTCAGTCATAGAGTGTGAGAACCACGTAGACGAAATTTAGAAGACTGGGAATGGATCCAGAGTAGCACGGAGCACGAGGAATTCCGTGTGAAGGAGCAGGGGACCACCCGTAAGGCTAAATACTCCTTAGCGACCGATAGAGAACAAAGTACCGTGAGGAAGGGTGAAAAAGCACCTCGGAGAGGAGTGAAAAAGAACCTGAAACCGTATGCTTACAAGCAGTCACAGCCCCACATGAGGTAGTGGCGTACTTTTTGTAGAACGGACCAGCGAGTTACGTATAGTAGCAAGGTTAAGGGAATACGGAGCCAAAGCGAAAGCGAGTCTTAATAGGGCGAGAAGTTACTATGCGTGGACCCGAAACCAGGTGATCTACCCTATGAGCAGGTTGAAGCGTTAGTAAAATAACGTGGAGGACCGAACCAGGACACGTTGAAAAGTGTTTGGATGACTTGTGGGTGGGGTGAAATTCCAATCGAACCTGGAGATAGCTGGTTCTCCTCGAAATAGCTTTAGAGGCTAGCCTCGGAATGGAAATACTTGGAGGTAGAGCACTGACTGGGTGCAGGGGGCTTCACCGCCTACCAAATCTTATCAAACTCCGAATGCCAAGTATGAATAACCGGGAGTCAGACTATGGGGATAAGCTTCATAGTCGAAAGGAAAGAGCCCAGACCGCCGTCTAAGGTCCCAAAGTAATTGTTAAGTGGAAAAGGATGTGAAATCGCAGAGACAACCAGGATGTTGGCTTAGAAGCAGCCACCATTAAAAGAGTGCGTAATAGCTCACTGGTCCAGGGTTTTGCGCCGAAAAATGTAACGGGGCTCAAACAATACACCGAAGACGCGGAATTACGAAAAGTAATTGGTAGAGGAGCGATCCATATAGGGCGAAGCAGTAGCGGAAGCGGCCGTGGACAGTATGGAAGAGAGAATGCTGGTATAAGTACACGATAAAAGAGGGTGAGAATCCTCTTCGCCGAAAAATCTAAGGATTCCTGGGAAGGCTCGTCCGCCCAGGGTAAGTCGAGGACTCAAGGCAAGGCCGAAGGCGTAGTCGATGGGAAACTGGTTGAGATTCCAGTACCACCAAAAGCTGTATGAATGAAGCAATGACGCAGAAGGATAGAGAGAGCGCCCAGTTGGTGAGGCGTTTAAGCAAGTAGGGTGAGATGTAGGCAAAATCCGCATCTTGAGGACCTGAGATACGAATACGAGCGAAGATATAGCAGAAGTCCTTGATTCCAGGCTGCCAAGAAAAGTTGCTAGTGAGGGCTAGAGGTGCCCGTACCGCAAACCGACACAGGTAGATAGGTAGAGAATACTAAGGCGCGCGAGATAACTCTTGTTAAGGAACTCGGCAAAATGAACCCGTAACTTCGGGGAGAAGGGTTGCTCTCCATTGTGAGTATGAGCAATACAGAGCAGAGGAGAGTCGCAGAGAAAGGTCCAGGCGACTGTTTAGCTAAAAACACAGGTCTTTGCGAAATCGAAAGATGAAGTATAAAAGGCTGACGCCTGCCCGGTGCTGGAAGGTTAAGGGGAAGGTGCAAGCTTTGAACCGAGAGCCCCAGTAAACGGCGGCCGTAACTATAACGGTCCTAAAGGTAGCGAAATTCCTTGTCGGGTAAGTTCCGAGCCCGCACGAGAGGCGAAACGATCTGGACGCTGTCTCAACAAGGGACTCAGTGAAATTGAATTACCGGTAAAGATGCGGTTACCTGCGATAGGACAGAAAGACCCCATGGAGCTTTACTGTAGCTTGATATTGGGTTTCGGACTGATATGTACAGGATAGGTGGGAGACAGAGAAGCGTGTTCGCCAGAATGCGTGGAGTCAATGGTGGGATACCACCCTTATCTGTTTGGAATTCTAACGAGGCGTGTTAACCACGTTTTTGGACAGTGTCAGGTGGGCAGTTTGACTGGGGCGGTCGCCTCCCAAAAGGTAACGGAGGCGCTCAAAGGTTCCCTCAGAACGGATGGAAATCGTTCGAAGAGTGCAAAAGGCAAAGGGAGCTTGACTGCGAGAGCAACAACTCGAGCAGGTAGGAAACTAGGACTTAGTGATCCGGCGGTTGCGAGTGGAAGTGCCGTCGCTCAACGGATAAAAGCTACCCTGGGGATAACAGGCTTATCTCCCCAAGAGTTCACATCGACGGGGAGGTTTGGCACCTCGATGTCGGCTCATCGCATCCTGGGGCTGTAGTAGGTCCCAAGGGGTTGGGCTGTTCGCCCATTAAAGCGATACGCGAGCTGGGTTCAGAACGTCGTGAGACAGTTCGGTCCCTATCCATCGCAGGCGTAGGAAATTTGAAGGGAGCTGACCCTAGTACGAGAGGACCGGGTTGGACATACCGCTGGTGAACCAGTTGTCTTGCCAAAGGCATAGCTGGGTAGCTAAGTATGGAGAAGATAAACGCTGAAAGCATCTAAGCGTGAAGCGAACCTTAAGATGAGATTTCCCTGCGCAAGCAATAAGACGCAGAGAGAATAACTGTTAGATGGGTCAGGAGTGTAAGTGTAGTGATACATTGAGCGGACTGATACTAATTGGTCGAAGACTTAATCGAAGAAATGTTACTGTGGTAGTTTTGAGGGAAGAGATTCTTTCAGATCCGGTGATAAAAGCGAAGGGGAACCACCTGTACCCATACCGAACACAGAAGTTAAGCCCTTCAGCGCTGATGATACTTGGTAGTATTTTCCTGGGAAAGTAGGTCGTTGCCGGATACATAAATAGCCACCCGATAGGGTGGTTTTGTGCGTAAAAATACTCTAAGAAGAACAAAAGTTAGGATAGGTAAAAACTACCTTGTGAATAAGTACTAAAGTGGTAGAGTAGATATATAAGGTATATGCTAAACGTGAGATAGTAGAAAAAGAAAGGAGGCTAGATTTTTGAGATAGCTAGTAGTGTATGCCTTTTGCCTAAGTGAGAGAGAGATAAAGAGAGCAGAAAAACAAAACATAAAGGAGAGAATTTCAATTAGAATTAGTAGCTTTTAGTTTGTGTTTATCACTCTTAGTAAATACCCCCTATTTTTGCGGATAGTTATCCGAGATTTTTATTCCCAAAACCTATCAAAATATGGCGATGTTTCATAGTAAATATGAATCAAATAATCTTAAGAAACATCCTTTTTAAAACGTTTTCAGAAGGCAGATTTTTATTTTACAATAAGGAAGAATCAAGGACATCTTAAGACCCATTTCAGCATTACAATATCATTCTATGGTAATGATTGCAGTTTTCTGATTTATGGCAATATTTTGGTACTAGTCCTAAAGATAAAGGTATATCCATCGTTAAATAAAGATAGTTGTGAATTGGGTTATGGCAAGGTGACAATGACCCTATCATCTAAATAGTAATATTGTTAATGTTGATGGTAAAAATTATGCACTGCTTGCACCCGTAGTTAAAGATAAAATCTATGTTCCACTTCGATTTACTTTTAGAGCAGTTTGGTTTTTCTTTAACAAAACAATTGTCTGGAAACTTTGATCAGGGTCGCAAATTTATTATCTTGGAATATGCGAAAAGAGCTACCGGATACGTCAGAAAATAAATCCGTTTCCTATTTTACAAAAAGGAAAATGAGTAAAGGGTTTACAAAATGGTCATTGTATAGATACGAGCATTACCCTCATTCGGATATGACCTACAATACCATTTACTTGAGCGCTAATGATACGGGGTTGTTTTATCCGATTATTGATACATGGGAGAGATAAACTACTGTTTTTAAATGAAGAAACGAGTGCTATTTAGTATGCATTCTGATAAAATGCACTATCATTGGCTATACTGATCCGATTAAGACGGGCTAAAGTTAAGCGATATGATGACAAAAAGGGCAAGCTTTTTATGATAAAGACTACAATGATTACCTTAGCGTCACATAGAAATTGATTTAAAAATTATCGTATCCCTAATTTTATAGGATAGTACGTTAAGATAAAATAAGCTATCGCAAGCGATAGCTTATTTTCTATAGTTCGAGTGCAGTCAAGATATGCTCTTTATAGTTTGCGACGCTTTGAGCGGTTAAATTTGTTCTATCAATCTCAAAGTGAGCAACGATTTCACCTGGTTTATTTTTAAGAGATAGATACGATTGCTTAACGTGATTGCCTCATCAATGTCGTGAGTAATGAGTAGGGTCGTCAAATCTAATTTGCTAACCATATCTAAATACCAAGCGTGTAGTTGTCTCTTAGTTAGGGCGTCAACGGCACCAAAGGCTTCATCTAAGAGAAAGAGTTTTTTCTTAAAGAGATAGGTGCGAACAAGCGAGATACGTTGGCGCATTCCACCGATAGTTCGCTAAGTACTTGTCTTTATAGGCGATTAAATCAAAGGCGCTTAGAAAATAGTTTCCGCCTTTTTATAGCATCTTCTTTTTACGCCCTTGATAGTTAGGGGCAAATGACATTTTTAAAAATAGTTTTTATGTTCAAGTAAGTCTTTTTGCAACATATAGCTAACTTGCTGATATAATCTGTTTGACCATTGATTTTAATTTCCCCGTTTTGCAAGGGTAAAACACCAGCAATGAGATTAAAAAGGGTGGTTTTACCAACGCCACTACTACCGATGATAGAGACTACTTCATGACATAAAGTGAGATGTCTTTTTAAAAACGCCACTGCTCTCATAATTGTAATTTAAATGCTTAACTTCTAAGATGCACATTAGCTTAAATACTCATTTGAAAAACCACTGTCTTTTTCGATTGGCGTTTTCAGTGATTTTATTTTCGTTAATCCAAGCGTAAAAAGCGTTCCAACGTGCAGGGTCGATTTCTCCCCATTTTGCTTTATCATCTGCATAATTTTTGAAAGGTATTTTTGTGAGGACAATGACAAAAGTCACGTTTTTCCTTTAATTCTGGTGCGTACTTAATTAAAATATCGGCACTTTCTTCTGGGTTATCAATGACGTATTGGTAACCTTTTTGATTGCAGAAAAGAATGGCTTCTTCTTTATTTTCTTTCAGATAATCATTGATGGTACATAATGACTGGCGAATAGTGAGTCAAGGCACCATCATAATCTTCAGATAGAAAAAGCTTTGTTGGCTCATTTAAACTTTCTGCCAAGATGCCGTCCCAACCATAATAAATCCAAGCACTATCGAACTGTTTATTGGCAATAGCGGTATGGAAAATTACTGTCTGTGTTTGGAACGAGTTGACGGTGTCAAAGTTGGCTCCATCTTTTTGACATAACGCTCTTTAACATTGCCAGTTCAATGACATGCATTCAAGTGCCGTAAGTTTTGCCACTCATTTCTTTTGGGGTGGTGATATTTTTGTCTTTTTGCAGAGATAATACCTGAGGTATTATGACTAACAATAGCAGCTACGGCATGATTGGTGCTTTTTAGAAAAGCTTGGTTGCCATCGAGTCTTGGAAATAAATACCAAAAGGTGCCTTTGTTGTTAATAATCAAATCAGAAGTGCTGTCTTCTGGTGGTTGTAATGTCTAGGTCAATACCGACTTCTGCGAGATAACCTTTTTCTTTAGCGACAAAATAAACCCCGTGTGATTGGTGTTTGGTGTCCAATCTAGGATAAAATCGACTTTTAGGGCTTCTGCTTCGGGTTCTGTTTTTCTGTGCAAGCACTAAGTCCAAAAGCACAGGTAAGGAGTAACATACTTGCAATTAGTGTTTTCTAAATTTCATTTTAATTTTTCTCTCTATCGTTTTCCATCTAATAACATATTTTCATCTGATTTTTACTAGCCACATTGAGATTAGGCTAATTGCTGAAATTAAAATAATAATAGCAAACATTGTATCATACTGAAAAAGTTTTCGCGCGATATCATATAAAACGCCGAGGCCTTCAGCCACCAAGCCATTCTGCTGCACATGGCAGAAATAAAGGCGTAAGACACACTGACTCTAAGACATAAGCATAGAAATAGCTTAAAGACGTTGGTATTTTTAACATGCACAAAATTTCCACTTATTTGCCTTCATCAGTTTAAGTAAGGTAATGGTATCTTTATCCGCTGTCTAAAACCATCTAAAATACTGATGATAATAGGAAAAGTGGTGGTAATGACAATTAAAACGACTTTTAGTCGCATACCATAATCCAAGCCACAGTACTAAGATAGGCGCTAGGCTATTGTTGGTATGGTTTGTGTTAGAACGAGTAACGGATAGATTTGCTTGATTTAAAAGCGTAAGCTATCCATTAGTAAGGCGCAAAGTAGGCTAGCAATTAAAATACCGGCGATTAAACCAATACACGCCTCAATTAAAGTAACTTTTAGTATGAAAGATGAGTAGGTCACTATCACGGTAAAAGCATAGAGAATTTCGCTTGGACTTGAATAATAAATTTTGGTAAAAGTTTCAGTTGACCAAGCTTTCCCAGATAATTAAGATAGTTAAGATGGTCAGGGCTGCTGACTTGAGATTTAGCGATATTTATTTCCAATTTTTCATCAATGCTTAGCACCTTTCCGGATGAATTTTAGCATGGTACAGATAATTATCATTGATATTCTCCTGCAAATTTCTGACGGCTAAAATTTGCATTAATTCATCATAGTCACCTCCAGAAAACAGTTTTCAAACGGCGACTACCACTTTGCACGCTTTGCGCTTTTCAAGATAAGAAATGACTTCATCAATGACTGATATCTTATCTTTTTCCATCTCCAAAAAGGTAAAATTTTAAAAGGCAATGCTGGCATTTAACAAAAACGCCTCCTTAAATTAGATTTCAAAAAGGGAGGCGTTTCTTGCTAGTTGACACTACCTACGCTTAGCATTACCTAGATCGGTGCGGTCGAATAGAATATCTATCTCAGGCAGTTGGCCTCCCGTTTCAAATTAATTATAGCACCATAAGTTTTAATTAGTAAAACCTAAAAGCTAACTACAAAAAGAGATAGTAAACCTAGTTTAATTGGTTTCTTTTTATTCTCATTTTGTGTGGTATGATGTAGTTTAGAATGAATGAAGGATGAAATCAATGATCTATTTAAAAACAGGTGACGAAGTATACATATTATCGCCGAGTTCGCTATCATCGCCAAGTTATTCAGAATTACCACTGAAATAGAAAATGAATTTGTGCATACGTACTTAGAAAACATATTGAACGTGCAAGAAAAAGATTATAGTACAAGTCAAGGTCAATTTTCTTTTAAAAGGCGCAGTGACCTGGGAAAAATGCCAGTTATTTCAAAAATAATGAATTGAGTTTTTAGAGTTATCACGCTTTTTAGCAGAAACACTATTTTCCGATTTAATGTATGCAAGTGATGACTCACGTGATGTTATCATCTGATATTATATGACGGCAAATAATGAGAATCATTTGGCGTATTTAATTTGTAAAAATATGGTTTATGCATTCTCTAAATGACGATGACGGTAAGTCAAAATAGACTTAATAAAAATACAAGCGCTATTTTTACCATCAGAAATCAAAGACTAGAGGCGCGCCTTGATTAATTTAGAAAATGGTAGCTCACTTAGTGATAAAAGTGTCAAAACAGGCTGGGACAAAGCAACTTTAGCAGATTTGGTTTTGTAGTTGTAGCTTTTCCATCTAGCAAAGAAATGTTTTGTCAAAAAACATTGAATAAAATTTGTGAAGAATATGCTCAAATGAAATTGAAATTCTTTTCTCGAACAAACTTTTTGTGAAGAAGAAACAAGAGAAAAGACAAGGTTGCTCAGAAGCTATTGCAAGTCATGCTTTTCCAACGTCTGGTAGTAATGAGAGAACGTTTTAAGCATTTTCTGATGAGGCAACTCGTCAAACGAATCAAGTATGTTTGAACACGAAATATCTTGAAAGTTTCACCTTTCTCAAAAAAATGGTTACAGATACGGTATTAGTGTGTATTATTCTTCGCGCTTTAGAGGAAGAAGATAAAGTAAGCTTTGAAACAAATTCAGACGGAATGATGACTAATATTTAAAAAGGTATCGTCAAGTTAGAGGGTAAAGTAGGAGAATTTTATGGCATTATTCCAGAACTTATAGGTCAGCCGTAAGGATTTACCAGAGATGGCGTATCGACATCGCGTTTTAAGAGAAGGGATGGCGACTCTATGCCGCCTACATGGCGAGTATCTCTTGAATGAAGTTTAAGTGATTATTTTGCAATTTGCATTTGCATTTTGACAAATATTCACCTACTATTATGGAAATGGTTTTTGGTAAACTACATTTGAGTTTTAATACAAGAGAGTATTTCCTACCTAATGTGATTTCTCTATTTTTATCAATCATCCGATGGATACGCGTGTTTTAGTGAGTATGGACAGTATGAAAGTGCAGTTCTGTTTTTTGTGGTGTGTAATCTCATCACTGCCATATTGTAAAAAGATGTCTTTACTGGGCAAAAGCTTGACCGCACAACTTTCAGTTCATCTTTCACGGATGTTACCATTTATTCTTAAGGAAGAACATTATGAAGGGCAGTAAAATACAAACACTATCCAAGTTAGGTAATAGTGTTATCTAAAGCGTATGAATCGTAATATAGTGAAAACCGTTTTTCAAGTACTAAACAATAAAATTTTTAAAGAATAAAGCAAAAATTTAGTACAGTTGAAGTGATAATTACTGGCGAGATTTGTTTATGTGTGATAAAATATGGGATTACACAATGGTGTATAAAGTTATCTAACGACACAGGTAAGTGAAAAACGGATTTTTGGTATTATGCCAGTCAGCTTTCCATCGTGCAAACAATGCAATTTGACATTAAGCCAGGCAATATTATAGAGGCAAATAGGGTATTTAGTAGGCGATATAGCAGTAGCTATTTTTATAAGTGGAAATATTCCGACGTAGTATAGGAGTTAGTATGTTAAAGAAGTGATAGAATCAGATAAAAAATCAATGGATAAACGTATAGCGCTTTAGAAAAGCGAAAGTATCGTTTGGCATTTGAGCAATTTAGTAGGCTGAAGGTGACGTTTTGTAGAAGAAGCCTTGAAAGTCAAGTACGTATTGACGTTGTTTTAGTTTTCAAGGATCTGAAGAAGAATTTAAAGACTTAATTGAACGCTATGATGGGCCGAGTTTATTTAGTAGATAAAAAGTGTTTAGCGAATCAATGGCATGGTGTCACTACAAGGTATTATGGCTATTGTTTTTGCCAGATTGGTTCGAAACAAGCTGGCCACAAACGAATACGTGATAGTCATTGTAGATGGGGTTCAAGATCCCGTAATTAGTCATCGATTATTCGTTCGACTTTGCAAGCGGAGCTGATGTGCTGGTATTTTGCTTAAAAAGGAACGGCAGATTATTCAAATAGAAAAGCATCCGGTTCGACGATGGGAACAATTTTTCTTTGCCAGTGTATGCGATAGAAGATATAGAAGAAATTGTTAGAGTATTAAGACGCTATAGTTTTACCTTGATATTGCAGATAGTAAGGTGTTGATTATGAAGAGGCCTTAGTAATTTGCCTGAAAAAAATCGCTCTCATTGTAGGTAATGAGGGTACGAAAGCAAAACAAATTCAAGACGTTGATCAAGTTGTATCCATCCCTGGAAAAAAAGTAGAGTCATTAAATGTAGGGTAGCTACGTAAATTTCACCTATGAACTCCTAAAACGAAAATTTCTAAAATAAAAATGAAAAAAGCTTTTCAAAAACACAAGATATAGTATTATAATCTACCGTTGGAGGTAATATATGCGGAAATACTAAACGAAATAAAACAACAGAATCCTATAATGCATAAAATTTATCGTGCGATTGAAAAGCTTTTGAAAAGTTGGTTCAGAGCTACCTGTTGAAACAATTAGAGCAATTATCAACAATATTGAGAGTAGATTATTAAAAGAAGTTGAGTTAGGGTCATGAGGCAAGTGTTGGAAGATATTCAAGACTTAGTGGAAATGGCCTTGTAGAAAATAATTTTATAAAGAAGTAAAAGTTTTATTCTTTATCGATGAACGTGCAAAAAAATGCGACGTACGAGAAGTCGTTTAGTTGCAGTGTTTCCTGGAAATGCCAGAATTAGAGGAAATTTTAAAAAAGAAACGAAGGATTTTAAAGAAGAGTTTATTCACTTCGCAGTGATTTAGACGTAAATCTAACTCATTCTTAAAAGAAGATATGAGTTTAGAAGAAAGAGAGCAGTTTCTATTAAAGGCCAGTGTTGAATTAACGACAAAGGATGCCCCAAAATGGGAATTTATCGCATCTAGATTCTTATATCGCACAATACCAACGTCATTTAAAAATAGCGATGGATGAAATTAAAGTTGATAATTTTATGAAAAATAGAATACTTAATGTAAGTAGCGAAGGTAATGGCAACTATATCTGTAAAATTACACTCGAGAAGAAATTGAAAAGGCGTATGAATTTATTGATGAAAGGGCGTAACACCTACAACTATTCATCACTTGAACTTTGCTAAAACGTTATGTTACGTTCGCACACACGCCAACGTTTTGCTATAGAATCTATTCAAGAAATGTATCTAGGAATAGCACTTCACTCTATGATGTTAGAAGAAAAAGAAAATCGCCTGTTCTGGTCACCGTTTTACGATATGTTGTCTTTATTAAAGTTACATTGTGGCAACGCCTACATTGGCAAATGCAAAGAAGCCTTATCATCAATTATCCAGCTGTTTTATTGATACCGTGCCAGATAGCTTAGATGGTATTTATCGTAGCATTGATAATTTTGCCCAAGTCAAAGTTTGCGGCGGCATGGGCTACATTTCGGTAAGGTTCGTGCAAAAGGATCGACCATTAGAGGCCTGAAGGGGCTGCCGGTGGAGTTATTCGCTGGATTCGTTGCTTTGGCAAATGATACGGCTGTGGCAGTTGATCAACCTGGAGTACGCCGCAGTAGCTATTTGTACGCTGGCACAGTGACTTGCCAGAATTTTTTAAATTTACGCACAAACAACGCATATGATGATAGATTTGTTAATAATGATGTTTTTCCTGCTATTTGTTTTCCAGATCATTTTTGGAGCTGAAGTCAGAGACAAATCTTGATGGTAGCTGAATTTAATGTGCCTCATGAAATTAAGACGATTAAAGGTACAGTTTAGAAGACAGCTTCTATGATGAAATGGAAAGAGCGTTATTTATCAGTGTCTCAGATCATCGCATTTCAAAGAGAACGCTACCAATTAAAGATTTGGCAACAAGTTTTATTTACAAAAAGTGCCGTGGAATGTATCTTTTGTCTTTAAATCGTGATATTAAAACGTGCCAACCCGAACAATGACAAAGGTATTATATCTATTGTAGGTCTTTGTACTGAAATTGCTCAAAAATATGAGTGCAATTTCACGTATTGACAACGTATAGAAATGGTTGATGGCGAAGAAGTCGTTGTAACGGTGACAAAGCCAGGTGACTACGTTGTTTAGCAACTTAGCGAGTCTTTCTCAGCGTCATTTAGACGTTCTAAACCGTAGATGAAACGACGAGACGCAAAAGCGTTCCGCTGTGCGAAAATACGTTGATGTGATGATACTGAACTTTTCCCTTGCCTTATGCTAAAGTCAATAATTTAAAATATCGTCCAGTTGGCTTAGGTGTTAGTGGCTATCATCATATGTATGGCAGCCGTCAAATCAAATGGGAAAGTCAAAGCACACTTGGATTTTGTCGATGCAAGTATTTGAAAACACTGGCTATGCTGCAATTTTGGCAAGTCATGAAATGCGCTTAGAAAAAGGTGCTTATCCAAATTTTGCAGGTAGTGATTGGCAAGTACGACAATGCTGAGACAAATATGAACATTCCGAACGCTGGTTGGCCTTAAAAGAAAAAGTAGGGCAAAAGGGTTAAGAAAGTGGTTATCTTCCTTTAAGCTGTTGCACGACATCATCAACGAGTATTACGGCAGGTACGTGCGAATAGATCCAATTATGAGATCGTCTTCCTTCCAGAAGAAAGAAAAGTGGTTTACCTGCCACGTGTTGCAACCAGAACTATCACTTGAAACTTTTTGGTATTATCAAATCTGCACGTACGATTGATCAAACATACTCTATTCAGGCTTGTGAGCTGAGACAACGTCTGCATTGATCAAGGCAAAGCAGGGAACTGCCCATATAGTACATGAATGAATACACCGCTTTAGACAAAGTACGGAACTTTATATCTTCTGCTTGGGAAGAGGGTAAAAACCATCTGGCATTAATCGTTCCAAGAGTTTAGAAGTTGTTGAATCGTGAGGCGTGTTTCTTCCCTAGGAAAAGATGGGTAAAGATTACGAGTATATTATCACAGACCCTTATTTAACCAAATAGTGACATCGATGTAGGTTTGCGTCGTATGATTGGTGGTAATACGACAAAGCTAGAATGACTTTACAATAATAATATGAAATACCCTTGGGTTAGTGAATGGTATCGTCGACGATGAACAATTTTGGATACCCGAAGAAATCAACCTAGTCAAGATTTCGAAGACTACGAGTCTTTTACCTAAAGGCAGAACGCCGATGCTTATGAGTAAAATCTTTATCTGGATTTTCTTAGATAGTCTCAAAACAAAAGCAAACCTACCTAATGTGGCAAGCTATATCACGGCGAATGGAAGTAAACCCTGTCTTTCGATTCCAAACATTCCAGAGGGCTTGCACAGTCAAGTTACTCGTATAGTCAGATTCAATCTGCACCAAACGAGCGTACAGAAATTTCGTGGTATCAATGGAAAGATGATGAACATTACTTCGTCGTAACACTCATCAGTGAAATTTACAATGATTTTCAAAAAGAAGAACAAACACGACTAAACTGTGCACGTTCGGTTATGGGCAATTACATTTTTAGAAGGTATTTACTTTTTATAGTGGCTTTATGTTCTTCTATAACCCATGGTAGAAATAACCGCATGCTGGGTTCGTCAGAAATTCGCTATATTAACAGAGATGAAAATACACATTTGGTTATTTAGAAACATCATTAAAAGCACTTCGTGAAGAAGAACCTGAACTATTCACCGATGAATTAGTCAGCAATGTATAATGGCGATGATTAAAGGGTTGTGAACAAGAAATTGCATGGGGTCATTATGTTATCGATGATGACGTTGATGGACTAACCAGAAAATGGTAACAGACTATATTCAATACCTGGCAATCTTCGTTCCGATAATCTCGCTTTGGTCGCATTATGAAGGTCATGATGCTGAACCGCCAAAGCTTTAGTTTGGGTTAGTCATGCTGACGCCTAATATGATACACGATTTTCTTTTGAAGCACTGCAACTGCGTATGCAAAAAGTAGTGCCTTAAGAACGACCTATAAAAATACCTTAGCATGCAAAGGTATATTTGTTTTAAATATTCTTAATAATAAGCGTAAAACCTGCTAAGGTTATGATATAGTAATATTGTTTTTAAAACAATATTTTGTAAAAACAGTCTTTAGGAGAATAAGAGATGAAACTTCATGTTGGGTTAGATATTGGCTCTACAACAGTTAAGTTGGTTGTTTTAGACGATGCTTTTCAATTGTCTCATGAAAACGTACGAGACGCCATACTCAATGTCAAATTAACGATAAAAAGAGGTTTTAGAGGAAGGGTATCAAACCTTTAAAGACAGCAGAGAATTACCATCATGGCCGTAGCTGGGACTGGTGCAGCACTCTCTGTACATAAAAGCTTTAGGAATAGAGTTACACATCTCAGACTAGTTGCAGCAACTGTGAAGGCAATAGAAAAGTTTTCATTCCCAGGAAACGGATGCTGCTATTGAAGCTGAGTTAGGTGAAGAGGACTCAAGATTACTTATATGTCGTGGTGCTATTGAGCAACGCATGAATTCTATTTGTGCTGAGTGGCACTGGCGCTCACTGATCAAATGGACAGTCTTTTATTACAAACAGATGCCCTTGGTTTTAAATGAAATGGCAAAAAGATTATACTAAAACTTTATCCGCTATGATTGCTTCAAGATGTGGTGTGCGAAAACGGATATTCAAGCACTGATCAATCGTAAGGTGCACGAGATATTGCTGTTTCAGTTTTTCAACTGGGGTAGTCAATCAAACAATTTCAAATTTAGCACGGTGGTAGACCCAATCTCGAGGAAAGTGCTGCTTTTAGTGTCCACCGTATTTTCTAGC